>Ga0351935_1127_pt1 | contig 20765 bp, 10 predicted proteins | sample TotcelT113001L11_FD_206849 | JGI IMG/M metagenome (GOLD analysis project Ga0351935, IMG submission 206849) | Enriched cells from coal bed in the Powder River Basin, Montana, United States - Total cells T11 rep2 HSBNCT.T11.300.1.L11 ... | reverse complement strand
GGTCCAACGGGGTAAACAGCTGGTATCGCTCCGGGTGTTTGTCACGGACGTTGGGCAACGCCGCCGTCTCGCCGGCCAGATAATTCAACTTCGTCCCGCCTGCGCCGGCCAGATAGCGGACCATCTCGTGTACCAGGACGACGTACGGCCAAGCGTCGTCGCCCGTCGGCAGTTCGTTCCAGGTCTGGCGGCCGGGCGTCCGAAGCGGGTCGGACACGGGCGTGGTCATCGTCAGCACTCGGCCGCGGCCCGATACCGTTTCCACGATTGCCGGTTGGTGATTGCTGTACCTGACAACGATCCGCGCCGGGGGCACGATGTCCTCCAGGCCCCAGTGTCGATAAACGGGAAAGCGGTCCCACGGGACGCTGGTCGCCACATCGCGAAAGGCGGCCAGCAGGGGGTGGCTGAGATCGCGAAGCGTCAAGAACACGTCGCCGGGCGAACGCCACTGCCTGGCCAGGCTTCCGCCCGTCAAATGCCGTGCGGTGGGATTGTCAAACGACGCGAGATCGGCATTGTGCCCCAAGAACAACGCCAAGCCGCCCCCGCGACGCACGTATTGGGCCAGCGTCTCCCAGGCCGACGGTGCCAGCGGCGTCGGGTCCAGCAGGCACACGACGGCATAATCGTCCAAGGGTAGATTGGGCAGTCGGGCTTGTTCCTCGATGCGAACGTCGAACCTCGCCCGTCTCGTTCGGCGAAACTCGTCCGGGGCGACGGCTTCGACAAAAAAGCGGGGAATCCCACCCGGCGGCGTCAGCACGAGCAGCGGCGTAGCCTGCTGCACCTCGACCGCGAAATGCCGCGTGTTGTCCCACGTCAAAGCGTCCTGTCCGGCGACTCGAACCGTCCCTTGTTGCGTGCCGACGCTCAGACCGCTGACGCGAAAACGCACTGACTGGGAACCGTTTTCCGGCAGTTCAACGATCTCCTGAGCCCGCAGGCGAGCGGCGGGCAGTACGGTCTGGCCGTCGCGGATGACCGGCAATTCAAGGTTCGGTTCTTCCAAGTACAATTCGACCGTGTGCGTACCGCCCGGCCCCAAGCACTCGACCGCGGTCTGCAATTCCAGCTCGTCGCTCGCCGACAGCACGTCACCGGCCAGACGCGGTATGCCGAGCATGGTGTTTTGCGGCTGATCGACGCCCACGTCGATCACATACAGCAACACGTCCGGCAACTCGCCCAACTGCTGCTGCAAACGCTCCGGCGACTGGCCGGTCCAGGCGGCGCGGCTCAAGTCGCTGAACAAGTAGACTTCCTTCCGCTGTTTTTGGCTGGCCTGCGTCAGCTTCAGCGCCTGCTCGGCCACGTCGGCCAGCGGCAGCGGGACGCCCGTCGCTTCCAGCCGCTCGACCGACCGCTGGGCCGCGGCCAAATCGACGGCGAACGCGGCGCCACCGGGCCGCGAGTCCAGTACCGCCACCTCGCTGTCGGCGGGCAGTTGCCGGATCAGCCATTCCGCAATCTCGCGGGCCTTGTCCAGCCGCGTTTGGTCTCGCCACAGGTACTGCATGCGGGGAGAGGTGTCGAACGCCAGCACGGCTGCCACCGGGGCCTGTTCGTTGCCGATGGATTTCGATTCGTCGCGCGCCAGAGTGCGATTCAGCATCACCGCCAGCACGACGGCCAAAACGCTCGTTGCCAGACCAAAGCCGCCGGCCACCCAGCGCCCGCGCCGCTGCAACAGCGTCAACACGGCCAACATGCCCACCAGCAACAGCGCGGCGGCGACGATCCCCATCAGAATCCAGTCGCCCAACGCCAGCGAAGGCACGCTGGGGCGCGCCAGCACGCCAGCCAACAAAGCGATCGCCAGGCAACGCAACAGCAGCAACAGCCAGTGTCGCAACTGCAACTGCCGCCGATTGGCGTCCTGCCGCTGTTTCACAAACCGCAACGCCGGGAAGATCAGCTGCTTGGGCTGCTGCCGCATCACCAGGTGCAGCAGGACGGGAATCGCCAGCAGCAGCCCGCCAAACAGCAGGGAGGAGTTGACCAGCGCCATGGATCAGCCCAACGTCGCAAGCACTTCCCGCGCGGCGTCCAACGTCGCGTCGATGTCCGCTTCGGTGTGCGCCGCCGAGATGAACAAAGCCTCGAATTGACTGCACGGCATGTAGACGCCGCGATCGATCAGACCCCAGAAATACCTGGCGTACCGTTCCCGATCGCTGCGGGCGGCGACGTCCCAATCGGAAACCGGATCGGGATTGAAAAACAGCGTCATCATGCTGCCCACACGCGGTACCGTGTGGGCGATGCCCGCCCGGGCGGCGGCGGCGCTCAACCCGTCGGCCAGCTGCGCGCCGATCCGTTCCAAGTACTCGTACGGCGACTGGTCGCGGAGCACTTGCAGCGTCGCAATGCCGGCGGCCGTCGCGATCGGATTGCCGCTCAGTGTCCCGGCTTGAAACACCTTCCCCGCCGGCAGCACGCCGGACATGATCTCGGCTCTGCCTCCGTACGCGCCCAGCGGCATTCCGCCGCCGACGATCTTGCCCAGCGTGGTCAGATCCGGAGTGATGCCGAACAGCGCTTGCGCGCCGCCGTAAGCCACGCGAAAACCGGTCATCACTTCGTCGAAAATCAGCAGCGCGCCGTGCTCGCGAGTCAACGCCCGAGCGGCTTGCAGGAATTCCTGTGTCGGCACCACGCAACCCATGTTGCCGACCACCGGCTCCAGAATCACCCCCGCGATTCGCTGTCCATGTTCGGAAAACGCCGTCTGCAACCCTGCCGCGTCGTTATAACGCAACACCAACGTGTCGCGGCTGGTCCCGGCGGTGACACCCGGCGAATCCGGGACGGCCAGCGTGGCGGCCGAACTGCCGGCGGCGACCAGCAAGCTGTCGACGTGGCCGTGATAGTTGCCGGCAAACTTGACGATCACGTCCCGGCCTGTGTAGCCGCGGGCCAGCCGGATGGCGCTCATCGTCGCCTCCGTGCCGGAACTCACCAGCCGCACCATCTCGATCGACGGCATGGCGGCGATAATCAGCTCGGCAAGCACGTTCTCCGCCTCGGTCGGCGCCCCGAAACTCATCGCCCGGTCCAACGCCTCGCAGACGGCTGACAGCACGCGCGGATGGCGATGGCCGAGGATCATGGGCCCCCACGAGCCGATGAAGTCGACATAGCGGTTGCCGTCCACATCGCACAGATAAGCGCCTTGGGCGCTGCGAAACACAATCGGCTCGCCGCCGACGCCGCCGAATGCGCGGGCCGGACTATTGACGCCGCCCGGAATCAGCTGCTTGGCCCGGCGGAAAATCTCGCGACTTTTGATGCGTGGGTGCATAGACAGTTCTTTTCGTGCGTAAGGATGCTACACTGAAGCCCGGATTTCCATTTCGGCTCGTTGACCCCGGGGAGCGTACACCATGACACTAAGATACCGATTTCTCGTCTTGTGGGTAGCCTGCTTGGCGTTTTTCGCCTTTCCTTGGATTGCGCCAATGGCGGTGGCCGCTGACGGCGAATGGAAAGTCGGCTTGGCGCGAGCCGCCATCACGCCGGACCAGTTCATGTGGATGGCGGGCTACGCAAGCCGCGATCGTCCGGCCGACGGCAAGCTGACGGATCTGTGGGCCAAAGCGATGGCGTTGCAAGATGCCGACGGTGAACGCGCGGTGCTGGTCACGCTGGACGTGATCGGAGTCAGCCGCGAGATGTCGGCAGCGATCGCCGAAACGCTGAAACAACGGCACGGATTGGAGCGTCGGCAACTGGCCCTTTGTACCTCGCACACGCATTCGGGGCCCGTGGTGTACCGCAACCTGTCGCCGCTGCACGAATTGGTCGTCGATCCGCAACAACGGCAACGGATCGAAGAATACACCGCCACGCTGCAGAACAAGATTCTGCAGATCATCGACAAGGCGCTGGCGGACCTGAAACCCGCCCAGCTTTCCTGGGCCAGCGGCACGGCGACGTTCGCCGTCAACCGGCGGAACAACCCAGCCGGCCAGGTACCGCAACTGCGGGCCGAAGGCAAACTGTGCGGACCCTTCGACCATGACGTGCCCGTGCTGGCCGTCCGCAATGCGTCCGGCAAGCTGCAAGCCGTCGTCTTCGGCTACGCCTGCCATGCGACGACACTCGATCTGTTCCAATGGTGCGGCGATTATCCGGGCTACGCCCAGATCGAACTCGAACAAGCTCATCCGGATTGCCAAGCGATGTTCTGGGCTGGATGTGGTGCTGACCAAAACCCGCTGCCGCGGCGAACCGTCGAACTGGCCATGGATTACGGTCGACAATTGGCGGCGGCGGTTGACGGGGTGTTGAGCAACCCGATGCAGCCCGTGGCAGCCAGGTTGGCGACCGATTTCCGCGATGTCGACTTGCCGTTTGCCGGCTTGCCCACGCGGGAACAGGTCGAGGAAGCGGCCCAGTCCACGAACCGTTACGAAGCGGCCCGCGCGAAACTGTTGCTGTCGCAGATGGCGGATGACCGGCCGCTTAGCACCACGTATCCTTTCCCCGTTCAAGTCTGGCGGCTGGGCGACGACGTCCAGTTCATCGTCCTGGGCGGCGAAGTGGTGGTGGATTTCGCGTTGCGGCTGAAAGCCGAGCTGCGCGGTCCGCGGACTTGGGTCGCCGGGTACGCCAACGACGTCATGGCCTATATCGCCTCGCGCCGCGTACTGGAGGAGGGCGGTTACGAAGGTATCGGGGCCATGGTTTACTACGGCCTGCCTGCCGGTTGGGCACTGGAAAGCGAGGACTTGATCGTCGATGAAGCCAAGCGGCAAGCGGCACCGTAAGCCCCGTTCCTTCGACACGGTCCTGGTGCTCTTGGAAGCCGGTTTTCTCATTTCGCAAGGAAACGAAGTCATGGAATCGAAGCCCGAGAGGAAATCCCGTGTCAAGAAAATCATCCAGGTGCTCAGCAAGACGCACCCGGATGCGAAACAGGCGTTAGAGTTCCACAATCCGCTGGAACTGCTGGTCGCGCTCATTCTCGCGGCCCAGGCTCGGGATGATCTGGTGAATTCGGTGACCTCGCAACTGTTTCCAAAGTACCGTACCGCCGCCGATTGGGCCGCCGCGGCACAGGATACGTTGCAGGCCGAATTGCAGCGGATCAATTTCTATCGCAAGAAAGGCGAGGCGATTCAAAAGGCCTGCCGGGCGTTGGTCGAACGGTTCGGCGGCGATGTGCCAGCAGACCATCGGTGTCGATACGCATGTCGCTCGGCTGTCGCAGCGTCTTGGCTTGACGGAGCGAACCGATCCGGACAAGATCGAAGCGGATTTGGTCGAAATCGTCCCGGCGAGCAGTGCGGTCAAGTTTTGCCATCTGCTGCAGTTTCACGGCCGTAGCGTGTGCGGGGCGAAAAAGCCGCACTGTGCGGAATGCACCATCCAGACCCTGTGTCCGCAGATATATCATCAACGGGGATTGCAGACCTAGGCAGAATCTCCTAAACATACCTGAGTTTTGTGCTTCTGAATGGCGGCGTTCCGCTGCCGCAAAAACAAGAGGAGTCCATTATGAGTCGTGGTTGGGTCGTAACCTTGGCAGCATTGGGGATTAACCTTGCGTTGGGCATTCTGTACACGTGGAGCGTGATCAGCAAAGCGGTTCCGGAGGATTGGAATTGGACCGAGCAGCAGAAATCTTGGCCGTATGCCATCGCCTGCCTGGTGTTTTCCATCATGATGGTCCCGGCGGGGCGGTTGCAGGACAAGATCAGTCCTCGCTGGGTAGCCACATTCGGGGGGGTGTTGGGGGGGCTGGGGATGATCCTGGCCAGCCGCGGGAACTCCTATTGGAACTATATGCTGGGCTTTGGCGTGTTGGCCGGGACGGGGATCGGGTTTGGATACGCTTCCGCGACACCGCCGGCGGTGAAGTGGTTTCCCGCCGCTCGGACGGGGATGATCGCCGGAATCGTCGTGTCGGGCTTTGGCTTGGCCTCGGTGTACGCGGCGCCGCTGACAAACTGGCTGGTCAAGCAGGAAGGCGGGGTGCCCGGTGCCATGTTCACGCTGGGGATTGCCTTCTTGCTGGTTGTGGTGGCTTTGGCCCAGTTGCTTCGCACGCCGCCCAAGGGGTATGTCCCCGCGGGAACCATTCCACCGACTCCCGGGGCGATCGCCAAGAAGGAAGATTTCTCGCCGATGGAAATGTTGCGAACGCCGCAATTCTATTTGTTATGGTTCATGTATGCCTGCGGGGCGGGCGCGGGGCTGATGATCATCGCCAAACTGGCCGTGATCGCGGACAAGCAGGCCGGTGTCGCTTTGGGATTCATGCTGGTCGCTTCGCTGGCCGTCGGCAATGGGGCCGGGCGGATCATCGCGGGGATGCTGTCCGACAGGCTGGGACGCAAACCCACGCTCATCGGCTGTCTGTTGTTTCAAGCGGTGCTGATGATCGTGCTGACCTTGGCAACCAAAGGCTCGATGCTGTCCGCCATTCCGGTCATGGCGGTGTTGTCCGCGCTGATGGGCGCGAACTACGGTGCCAATCTGGCGTTGTACCCTTCGGTCACGAAGGACTTCTACGGCTTGAAGAACTTCGGCGTCAACTACGGCCTGGTCTTCACCTCCTGGGGCCTGGGCGGGTTTGCCTTGTCCCTGGTGGCGGGGAAACTGTACGACACGTACCAGACCTTCACCTACTCGTGCTACCTGGCCGCGGTCTTATTAGTGCTGGCTGCGTTTGGCGCGCTGCTGCTCCGTCCGCCGCGAGCCCAGAACGCACCGGCGGCGTGATGCAATGGCTGTGCCAAGCGGACAGCGAGGAATTCCTCGCCGTGTTTGGCAGAAATACGCCACCCCCAAGGCAAGATCGCAACAACAACCCTGAGGATGCCGCGTCACGACTCGAACTGCGTCAGAAACCGGTCCATCAGTTCCGGTTTCTGACGCGTGTAGTCGCCGTCCTGCAGGAAATGCTCGAGCTGGCGAATGTTGGCTGCGGCCAGTTCGGGCGCCTGACGACGCAGCGCCAAGGCGTTGTCGATCGCCTCCAGCACGGAGACGCCATCCGGGACGTGAATCATGCCATCCACGGGCAGCGGAATCAACGTTTGGACTTGACGAAAATCGCAGGTCACCACGATGGCGCCGGCGTAGATCGCTTCGTAATGGCGATAGCTCCAGCGAGCGTTGCCCGCCGGCGCCAGCGCGACGCGCGATTGCAGCAGATGCCGAAAGTACACAAAGAATCCGACGCGACGGCGGCGGCAGAACAACTCCTCGCTACCGCCCAGCTGCTGCTCCAAATCGCGTCGCTCGGAGGGTGAACCGATCAGACCGCCCCAGAACCGATAGCGGTCGCCGGCGCTGCGCACCTCGCGCACCCACTGAACCCGCTGGTTCGCCACCGAACAGCCGGTCAGCGAGCCGACGAAAGCGACGTCGTAGGTCCGATCGCATTCTCGTTCAGACCGCAGCCATGCCGTCGCTCGCCGGTAACGCAAGCCGAAAGACAATCCCGGAAAACGGCGGATCGGCAGTACGCCAAACTTGATCCCGTTGTCCCAGCCGGGTTCTGTCCAGGCCTTCAAGTAGCGGTCGCTCAGCGACAGCAGGAATTCCTTGTCGGAGTCGTACCAAGCGGCGCCAGGAACATCCAAATAGTCAAATAAGATCGCCTTGCCGTAGCGTATTTGCGCGAGATCGTCCCTCCGCAAAGCCGTTGGCATTCCAATAAACAAGGTGTCGCAGGTCTTCCGTCCGGAACGTTTCAGGTCCGCGGTCGAAATCGTTTCGACCGCGCGTCGCCCGTGAAAAATCTTCAAAAAGCGACACAGATTCATGCCACGCACGCCTCGCCCCGCCGGGTAGTCGGCTTGCAAGATCAAAAACTTGGCCATTTATCCCACGTCGCCTGTTTGAGAATGTACCCACCGCAAACGCAACAGAGCATATCGCCCGTTTGTCCCACGCCGCAAGAGGACTTTCAAGGCTATACCAGCGGCTTATGATGTGGTGTATATTGCCCTGAGACCGAAGCAATGCGTCCGATGGAGGAGAAACCGGGCGATGTCCCGGGCGGCTAGCGACAAGTCGGCCGCCTGCTTGCTCGGCAAGCGGCGTTCTCGGCTGTCTCGTTTCACAGGAGTTTTTCGTGCCAAAGATCCTCGCAATCGATGGTAAACCGGATAAGTTGGCCGCTATATCGTCGTTGCTGAAGCAATGGATACCCGAATCTGCTGTGATCACTGCACAATCCGGCGAGGAGGGGATCGCCAAGGCGTCGGTGGAACTGCCGGATGCCATCCTGTTGGACGCCGGCATACCGGGCATGGACGGTTTTCAGATCTGTCGGCGACTGAAAGCCGATACCAGAACGGGCCTCATCCCCGTGATCATGGTCATGCCCCTCAGAACGGACGCGCAGAGCCGGAGCCAAGGTTTGGAGATCGGTGCAGACATCGTTCTGTCTAAACCGATTGACGAGCACGAGTTGGTATCTCAAATCAAGGTCGCGTTGCGGATCAGGGCGGCGGAGGCGGCCCTGCGGAGGGAACGAGATTCGTTGGAGGCAATGGCTCAGGCCCGGATGGGCGACCTGTGGAAAGACCAAACGAATCACAGGACGCTGTTCAACGAGATGCTGGACGGTTTCGCGTTGCACGAAATTGTTTGCGACGCGGACGGAGTGCCGGTGGACTACCGCTTTTTGGCGGTGAATCTGGCTTTCGAGCGGATGACCGGCCTGACAGCGGCAGCCGTCGTGGGCCGAACGGTCCTGGAAGTCTTGCCGCGCACCGAACGTCGCTGGATCGAGACCTATGGCAAGGTCGCGCTCGCCGGCGAGACGGTATCTTTCGAGGACTATTCCGCCGCACTCGCAAAGCATTTCGAGGTGAGGGCCTTTCGCACCGCACCCTCTCAGTTCGGCTGTGTTTTCCAAGACATCACCGCACGCAAACAGGCCGAAGAGGAATTGCGCGGCAGCGAAAGACGGTTAAAGGAAGCACAGCGAATTGCCAAAATCGGCAGCTGGGAATTCGACCTGACCGAAAACCGTCTTTTCTGGTCGGACGAAGTCTTCCGGATTTTTGAGATCGACAAGAAGACGTTTGGCCTAACGAATGAGGCTTTCATTGCGGCCATTCATCCGGAAGATCGCGATGCCGTTCGAGCTGCCTATCAACGATCGCTGGACACCAAGAGACCTTATGCGATCGTTCACCGCCTGCAGTTCCCTGACGGCCGTATCAAGCATGTTTCGGAACGTTGCGAAACGACGTTCGATGCAGACGGCAAAGCGATCTATTCTGCCGGTACCGTCCAGGATGTTACGGAACAGATCCAAAGGAGCCAAAGACTGAAGGCCAGCGAGAACAAATTCCGAAGCTACGTAGAAAACGCCCCCGATGGCATCTTCGTCGCGGATGAAAGCGGGACGTATTTGGAGGTCAATGCCGCCGCGGAGCGGATCACCGGGTATTCCAAGGAGGAACTCGTAGGAAGAAGCATCTTCGAAACCATCCTGCCTGAGGACCATCCGATCGCGAAACAGCACTTTCATGCCGTTGTTACGTCGGGTGCCGCGGTGGGCGAACTCCGGTATGTTCACAAGAGCGGAGAGGCCCGCTACTGGTCGGTCAAGGCCGCAAAACTGAATGACCGTTGCTCGATTGGATTCGTCTCTGACATCACCGATCGCAAGCGCGCGGAGATGGAAAGGGAGCAACTTCAAGCCCAGTTGCTTCAGGCGCAGAAGATGGAATCCGTCGGTCGGCTGGCGGGCGGGGTAGCCCACGACTTTAACAACATGCTGGGCGTGATCCTGGGCTACACGGAACTGGCATTCGAGGGAGTGGACCCGTCGCTGCCGCTGCACCATCACCTGCGAGAGATCCGCAAGGCAGCCCAGCGTTCGGCCGACTTGACGCGGCAATTGCTGGCCTTTGCCCGCAAGCAGATCATTGCCCCCAAGGTACTCGACCTAAACGCGACCATCGCGGGCATGACCAAGATGTTGCAGCGGTTGATCGGCGAGAATATCGACCTGGTTTGGCAGCCCAGCAGGGGCCTGTGGCAGGTCAAGGTGGATCCCTCGCAAATCGACCAGATCCTGGCCAACCTGTGTGTCAACGCCCGGGACGCGATCACCGGCGTGGGCCAGGTCACCATCGAGACGAAAAACGAGGTATTCGACGAGGCATACCGCGCCGCCCACCCAGACTTTGCCGTGGGAGAATACGTGCTGCTGGCCGTCCGGGACAACGGCTGCGGGATGGACAAGAAGACCCTGGACAGTATTTTCGAGCCTTTCTTCACCACCAAGAATGTGGGCCAGGGGACCGGCCTGGGGTTGGCCACGATCTACGGCGCGGTCCGTCAGAACCAGGGGGTCATTCAAGTCGAAAGCGAGCCAGGCCAAGGAACGACCATCAAGATCTATTTCCCGCGGCACAAAGGCGAGAATGCGCCCTTCTTGCGGCAGGCTCCCGCCGAGCCTGCCGTTCGCCCCAGCAAGACCATCCTGCTGGTCGAAGACGAGCCGGCGCTCCTGAGAATGATCATGCAGATGCTGGAACGGATGGGGTACACCGTGCTCGCAGCCCGCAATCCCGGCGAGGCAATCCGGCTGGCCGAGGCCCACGCGGGTGCCATCCATCTGCTCATGACCGACGTCATCATGCCGGAGATGAACGGCCGCGATCTGGCCGAACACCTCTTGTCCCTCTATCCCGATCTCAAGCGGCTGTTCATGTCGGGTTACACCGCCGATGTTGTTGCCCACCACGGCGTTGTGGACGAGGGCGTGCAATTCATCCAGAAACCGTTCTCGATTACGGATTTGGCGGCGAAGCTGCGGCAAGCGTTGTGGCTTGGCCCGGCGAAAGAACGCGAGACACGGACACCACCCAGCGTGGGGCGTGCCACCATCTTGGAAGCAAGTTGAGGCGGTCCCTGTTCAGCGGACGGTCCGTTTGCGATAATCCCGTCGCCGGAACGTCAGCTGGGCCGGCGGGAACCGACTCTTGCCTCACCGGAACCGGCGATGACCACCATTCTCGGCATTTCGGCCTTTTATCACGACGCGGCAGCCGTGCTGGTCCGCGATGGGGCGATTGTCGCCGCGGCTCAGGAGGAACGCTTCACCCGCAAGAAGCACGACGAACAGTTTCCCGTGGCCGCCATCGAGTACTGTCTGCAGGAGGCCGGCCTGCGGCCGGAGCAGATCGACTACGTTGGCTTTTACGACAAGCCGTTCCTGAAATTCGAGCGGTTGTTGGAGACCTACCTCGCCTATGCACCATCCGGATTCCGTTCCTTTCTGCAGGCGATTCCGGTTTGGCTGAAACAGAAGCTGCATCTCCGCCGCGAGTTGAACGCGGGGTTGCAGTACGCCTATCGCAAGCAGTACGTGTTTGCCGAGCATCACGAGTCGCACGCGGCCAGTGCGTTCTTTCCGTCGCCGTTTGACGAAGCCGCCATCCTGACCGTCGATGGCGTCGGCGAGTGGGCGACGGCCAGCTGCGGTTACGGGCGCGGCAATCGCATCAGGCTCACGCACGAGCTGCATTTCCCGCACTCGCCCGGCTTGTTGTATTCGGCGTTCACCTACTTCTGCGGCTTTCGCGTCAATTCGGGCGAATACAAACTGATGGGCCTGGCTCCCTACGGCGAACCGAAATACGCCGGCTTGATCTTGGACAAGCTGCTCGACCTGAAGCCGGACGGCTCGTTTCGCCTGGACATGTCCTACTTCGACTACTGCCGAGGCCTGACCATGACGTCGCGCAAGTTCGAGCGGCTGTTCGGCGGCTCGCCGCGGCGGCCCGAGTCGCCGCTGACCCAGCGCGAGATGGATCTGGCCGCTTCGGTCCAGGCCGTGACCGAAGAGATCACGCTCCGCATGGCTCGCCACGTCCACGCGCAAACCGGGCTGACGCGATTGTGCCTGGCCGGCGGTGTGGCGTTGAATTGCGTCGCCAACGGCCGCATCCTGCGCGAAGGCCCGTACACCGACGTCTGGATTCAGCCGGCCGCGGGCGATGCGGGCGGAGCGCTCGGCGTGGCCCTGTTCATCTGGCACCAGTTGCTGGGAAATCCCCGCACGGTCAACCCCCTGGACCAGCAGCACGGTTCGCTGCTAGGCCCGCGTTTTACCGCGGAGGAGATCCAGCGGTTCTTGGACGGTCTGGGAGCCAAGTACCATCGCTGGGACGACGAGCATGAGTTGTGCGACCGCGTGGCCGAACTGATCGCTCAAGAAAAGGTCGTGGGCTGGCTGCAGGGCCGCATGGAGTTCGGGCCGCGGGCCCTGGGCGGCCGCAGTATCCTGGGCGACGCGCGGAGTCCGCGGATGCAAGCGGTGATGAACTTGAAGATCAAGTTTCGCGAGTCGTTCCGGCCGTTCGCCCCGTCCGTGCTGGCCGAGCGGGCGGAGGAGTTCTTCGAGCTGCCGACGAACCAACCGAGTCCGTACATGCTGTTGGTCGCCCCGGTGCAGAGTGGCAAACGCTTGGTGGCGGCCGAGGCGGAACCGCAGCGGTCGGGCGTGGACCAACTGCGAACGCTACGGTCCGTCATACCGGCCGTCACGCACGTGGATTACTCGGCCCGCGTGCAGACGGTCGATCCGCAGCGGCATCCGCGGTACTGGCGGCTGTTGAAACAGTTCGAAGCCAAGACCGGTTGCCCGGTGTTGATCAACACCAGCTTCAACGTGCGCGGCGAGCCCATCGTCTGTACGCCAGAGCATGCCTACCGCTGTTTCATGGCCACCAACATGGACGCGCTGGTCTTGGAGAACTTTGTCCTGCTCAAAGCCGAGCAGCCCGGAGCCCGGCAGTACCCGCTCGACGATTATCTAGCCCAATTCGCGTTGGATTGATTCGCAAATGCTGGGATTGTGTCCCTTGTCGTTGCCATCGCAAGGGCCGTCAGGTCTTCCGCCGTTTCAGGCCAGCCCGATCCAGCAGGCTTTGCGACAGCAGGTCGCGGATGGGTTCCTCTTCCGCCGGCGGCGGGCCGCTAGCGTTCAGGTCGTCGACGGGCGAGTAGCGCATCTCGTACTTGTGCTTGGCAACCGACAGCGTGTCGCCGGGGTCCAGTCGCTTGCGCATCGTCGCGACGCGGAGGCCGTTCACCTTGGTGCCGTTGCGGCTGCCCTTGTCCGAGACGAACCAGTAGCCATCGTCCGCAATCAGCTCGCAATGCTGCCCCGAAACGTTGGCAAACCGCAACACGATGTCGCAAGTTTCCCGCCGCCCGATGGTCAGCCGCTTCTTCAATAATGGAATGGGATCTCCGCCGCCCAGAGGGACAAGTTCGCCGTACATCTGCCAGGCTCCCCTTGTTTCACGCCGCGATCGACTTATGATTCGGACACCGGACGCGCAACGGTTGGCGGTCACCCGCCTTACGCAACCCTTTCGTCAAGTACTTTACATGACGCAGCCATCGCCGTCAACCAAGGACACCCCGTCTGCCGCCTCGGCGGCCGATTTCGACTGGCGCGCGGCCGGCTTGCGCTACTTTGCTTATAACTTCTTTCTCCGCCGCAAGTTCGGGCATCGCGTCCAGCGGGTCAGCGTCGATGCGGGCTTTACCTGTCCCAACGTGGATGGGACCGTCACCACGGGCGGTTGCACGTTCTGCGACAATCGCAGCTTCAGTCCCAGCCGCCGGCTGCCGGGCCGCTCGATCGGCGAACAGATCGACGAGGGCATCCGCCGCATGCAAGCGCGCTACCGTTGCGAGCATTTCATGGCCTATTTTCAGCCCGCCACAAACACCTACGCGCCTGTCGAACGCTTGCGCGATGTCTACGAACAAGCGCTCGCCCATCCCCGCATCATCGGCCTGGCCGTCGGCACGCGGCCCGATTGCCTGCCCGACGACGTCTTGGATTTGCTGACGAAACTGGCCCGCCGCACGTATCTGTCCGTCGAGTACGGGATGCAGACGATGCACGACCGATCGCTGGACTGGATGAACCGCGGGCACCGGCACGAAGCGTTTGTCGACGCCATGCAGCGGAGCCGGGGCCGCGGATTTGACATCGGTGCTCATCTGATCGTGGGCCTGCCCGGCGAATCGCGGGAGGACGTCTTGGCCTCGGCCCGCGAATTGGTGCGATGGGAGGTCGATGCCGTGAAGATCCACAATCTGTATGCCGTCCGCAACACGCGTCTGGCGGACCAGTTGCAGCGCGGCGAAGTTCGGCTGCTGGAGCGGGACGAGTACCTCGATACGCTGATCGCGATCCTCGAACGGCTGCCGCCGCGGGTGGTTGTCGAGCGGATCAGCGGTGACGCGCCTCGCGAGTACTTCGTCGCGCCAGCGTGGTGCTTGGACAAAGTGGCCGTCCGGGCAGCGCTGGAGGCCGAACTGTGCCGCCGCGATACATGGCAGGGAAAGTGCTACTCGCCGGACCAATCGCCGGGGCCCGGCGTACCATCGTGGCGAGGAACACCTTAGCAGCGATATCCGGCGCGAGCGATGAACCCGTCGAACGTTATCTACAACGTACCCAGGACGGCCGGGGTGATGACCGACAACAGTTCTTCGAGTTCCCAGCCCGCGGCATCGTCCCAGGCAGATGCCGAGTGAGGCTCTGCCAGACGGTCACGAACCACGGCCCCGTCCGCCGCGTTGGCAGCGGGTGCAAAAACCAGATCCACCGCCGGGGCGATGAGCCGTGGCGGCGCGGTGGCAGCATCGCGTGCGGCTTCATCCGCCGCTTGACTTGCCGCCTCCGGTACCCACGGCGATTTCAACGCCGCGGATACCATCTCGCTCTCGCCTTCGGCGGTCCCCGCGCCATCCGCCTGCTGATTCAGAAAGTTGACCACCGCCAGGATGTCCTCGGGCGTGACCCATCCGTCCCCGTTCACATCCCAGAAGGGACCGCCCAGGACGCTCGTCGTCAGGGGCCTTGAACCGTTCTGGTTGTAGTCGTTGATTTGCTGCAAGGCATCCAACGGCACGACCCGCCCGTCACCGTCAACGTCGTAGGCATTGTCCAGGTTGGTTAGGCCGAGGAGCACGGGCGGACTGCTGACCGGCGTCACCGGCGGGTCGAAGTTGCCCACAATCGGCAAGGCGAATTCGTCGCCAAAGCTGGCGTACAGGTCGTTGCCCAACGGCACGGGCTTGTATTGCGCCCGGCCGTCCTCGGCAGCGATTCGTTGTGGCCAGGGGGTACCGCCGGAGATCAGGAAGTACCATTCGCCGTTTTCTTCCGGCGAGACGCCCGCCCGATCAGGCACCCACAGCCCGATGTCGTCGATCCCATCCCCGTCCATATCGGCGGCTACCGGTTTCTCGCGGACGCCGATGAAGCCGAACTGGTAATGTACTTCGGCGCCCGGAACCCACGATCGCGGGATGCCATCGCCCATTCCATCTTGGGTCGTGAACAGGAACGTGAAGCGATCGTCTTTCCAGACCCCCAAGTCGTCCGCACCATCGCCGTTAAAGTCGCCCACAATCGGAATCCCGGACATGTTGCTCGTGTCCAGCACCGTATCCAATTGGTAGTCGTGGGTGGTATCGAAGTACCATCGGTTTCCAGCGAACAAGCCGACTTCATCGCCGTTGGTCTGGTCGCCGTCAAAGTTTCCGGCGATCGGGATGCCCGTCACTCCCATGGGTTCAATGATCCCCGTAGGCGGGTTCGGCACGCCGTCGTTGTCCGTGTCGATCAGCCAGCGGAAGTGCTGGCCGGCCTTGCCATACGCCGCCAGCTTGTCAAACCCGTCGGCCAAGGAATTGGCTCCCGGCGGCGAGAAGTTTCCGGCGAAGAGATTGTCGGTGGTAAAGCCTAGGACGTAAGTCAGGTCCCGATTCACATAATCCCCATCCTTGCCTTCCGGATCCCACACCCGGTTGCCGTTGGAATCGACGTATACGCTGCCTGCCGCCCATACGCCGATCTCGGGACGGCTGTCGACCGTAAACCGGGCCACGAAGGCGCCGCCCGGCTGACCGTCGCCGCTGGGAAACTGGAGGTCCGTCGTCTCTTGCGGTTCTCCGGTGTTCGATTCGCCGTCCAGCGCGTTGCCGGCCGGGTCGACCAGGTTGTCCGACAGCGTCAGCGTAAAGCGGTCGTCGGGCAGCGGATTGACAAAGTAGATCGTGAGGTAGCCCTCGGCCGGTTGGCCGTCGGCCAAGGCGGGACTGGTGGTGAACTCGACGCGGTCGATGGCGATCGGCCCGTGATGATCGCCGACCAGCGAGTAATTGGCGGCGTTTTCCGCCACGGGACGGAACAGGGCCTCGTACAGGAAGTTCGCCTCCACGTTGCTGCGGGCCGGCCAGTCCTCGACGCTGATCACCAGCGAGTGGACCAGCGGCGTGGGACCACTGGTCGAGGGCTTGGGGTCGAACAGTTCGTAGGAGTTGTTCTGGCTGTTGACATCGACCCGCGTCACCTGCGGCCCTTGGGTGTCGATGAAGATGTTCAGCACCTGATCCGCATCGCCGATGCCGTCCGTAACGCTGTTCACGTTCCCCGCCAGATCTTCGGCGGTCACGAGGATTTCGCGGACCCCGTCGAACGGGAACCATCCCGGATCGTTCAAGTCGCGGATAAACGCTGCCGTCCACTGACCGTCCGGGAAGGCTTCATCGCCGTCGTTGGGCAGGGCGACGGTCAGGCGGTACTCGGCAGGGTTGTTGATACTATTCAACGCCTCGGCATCCACGTACAACCGGACGAGGGAATTGGCCTCGGCCCAGCCGGTAAAGCCGGCGCCGGGATCGTTGGTGACGCGGTCGGCCAAGGTGTCGGGGTAACCTGACACGCCCGAGTCCCCGCTGGCCGGGAAGATGCCGATGATGCTGACCGGCGGCGGAATCGTGTCCAGCGTGACCTGCAACGCCGGCCCCCATTCGCCGCGGCCGAGTTGTTCCGGATCGGCTCGATCGCGAACCCAAACGGCGGCGCTGAGGAAATTGTTATGGCCTTCCAGCAGATCGCCCGGTCCGGCGGTGAATCGCCAGGTGTTGCCGCTGCCCGTGAAATAGGCGTACCCGATGGCCACACCGTTGTTGAATACTTGGACGCCGTAGTGAGCCGACGCGTCCGGCGTGTCGTCGTCCGTCGTATCGGGCACCAGGTTCAAATTGGTGAACTCGTCCAAACGGTCGTCATCCAAGAGGATGTCGAACGTCGGCGCCGTGTCCCGAGTCACGTCGTCGCTGTCGCTGCGGCCCGTGTCCGAGCCGGCTTGCAGATCGACCAGCGAGGGAACCGGAGCCGGCACGTTCATCACGGTGAACCGGTAGACGTTGACTGCGTTTGGTGCGTTCGTGTCGCCGCGGACGCGCAGGAAATAGGTCTGGTTTCGTACGGCCCCATGCGTAAAACGCCGCCCGATCACATTGCCCACCGGATCCGTCAGGGGGCTGCCCGTGCCGATCAACGAGCCGTCCGAGTCATAGACGTCGACTTGTAAGATGCCATCCCCGGGCAGACCGCTGCGGCCGTTCGCCAAGCTGGGCAGCGCATCGAAATAGACATGGTAGTCCAGCGTGCCGGTTTCCGCGGCCACGAATTGGAAGAAGTCCTCGTCCCCGGGAATCCCCAACGGACCGGCTCCGGGATCGATCGTGGGGTCGACGTTCAACGTCCCGCCAGCTCCCACGTAGGTGGCCGTGGGCAAGGTATTGTTGCTCTCGTAAGGATCCGGCTTGAAAACAACCCAACGGCCCAGGCCATCGGTCCCCGTGCCGCCCGTCAGTGGGTTCACGGGAGTCACCGCCACGTACTCGATGCCCTCGTACACGATCGCCGGGACCGGATTGGTCAGCCCCGGTGCGATGCGAATGGTTCCGGAACGGCGATCCGGCGCCACGCGCTGCAGGATCGTGTCCCCCAGGCCATCGTCCACGACGTTCAGAACGTCGCTGGCGTTGGGGGCATCCCCCAGCACGTGGAAGCGGAGCACGGAACTGCGGTCCGCGGCCGCCGTGAAGAAGGCATCGGCGATCCGGATGCGGATCGCGTCGTCGCCCCGGCGAGCCTCGATCCTCGCCTCCTCGACATCCGCATCCGGCAGCGATTCGCTCGCGACAGTGCCGTTGACCGTCACGTTCAGCGACACGCCGTTGGCTTGAATCACGTCGATCGTGTCGTCTTGCAACGTGCCATAGATCTGCAGCGTGTCGAACCCCGTGCCGCCGCGGTAGGTGTTGTTACCGATCATCCCGGTCCCGTTGGCATCGCCCATGCCGCCAACCAGGATGTCGTCGCCATCGCCGCCCGACAAGACGTCGTCGCCCCGTCCGCCGATCAGCAAGTCGGCACCGGCACCGCCGTTGATCGTGAACGGCGTGTCGACCGCGATCGCGCGGGCATCCACCACGTCGTCGCCGCCGCCGCCGTTGACCGTCACCGAGACAAACGACGTCGCCGCCGCATTCGGCACGGCCTCGAATCGCAGCACATCCGCCCCGTCGTCACCGTTGACCGTGATCGTCTCCAGACCGGTTGGCAAGCCGGAGTGGTTGGCCACAAACGTGTCATCGCCGGCCCCCAGGTCGATCACCAGGTTCGTCTTGTTCGAAAACTCGATGGGCTCGAAAGCGTCCACGGTGACGCGGCCGGCGGTAACACCCAGGATCTGCCCGCTGGTGTAGGTGACCGCATTGCCGGTGTCGAGCAGGCTGGCGATGACGGGGGTGCTGCTGATGTGAAACGCCGCGGCGGGAACGATATCGGTGATGGGTTGGAGGTTCTGGAAAAAGACGGTCTGCGTGTCGGCGCCGTCGACAAGGACGCTCTGGCCGTCGCCGGGATTGGCGCCGATGTTGACCGTGCTGCTGGTCCGCGTGGGGCCGCCGGTCTGCGTCAGATCGAGGCGGTCGAAGCCGATGCCGCCGTCGAAACGGATCCCGGCGGGCACCGTCACGAGCCCGTTCGAGCTGTCGACGATCAGGGTGTCATTGCCGCCCAAGCCATTGACGTTGATCTGGTTGAGCGTCGAAAGCTGATAAGGTCCGAAGAGGACTCCGTTGACGAAGACATCCAGCAGCAGCGGATTGGCGGCATTGCGGACCAGCAGGATCGTGTCGTCCTGGCCGGCGAAATCCATGTCGCCGTCGATCTGCAACACGCCTGAGTTGAACACGGTCGTGCTGGCGTTGGAAACGCTCCAAGCGCCCCGTCCCAACGTGCCGGCGACCAGGATGTCGTCGTTTGGATCGTAGTCCATGTCCCACACCGGGGCATTCGGCAGGCCGCCGCCGAACTCCGTCCATGTCCCCAGACTGGTCGTGATCGAGCGAAATATGCCGCCGTCTCTCCCGCGCTGAACGTGTCGAACACGAATTCCAGCGAGCGGAGATTCGAGTCGATCAAGTTGCCCGTAATATCGCTCCAGGAACCGCCGGCATCGAGGGACTGGAACACTTGGTCGTTGTCGATGGCGAACACCGTCATCCAGTCCTCGGGATGCATGAGGACATCCACGATCGTTCCCACGCCCGGCGGCAGCGCCGCGGTGACAGCCAGGGCGCCGAACGTCGTTACGGTCCGCGCCAACACCTGGCTGCCGGAACCCACGTACAGCACGTCGGGGTTGTCCACGCCGTCGCGGCGGCCACCATAGTCGATGGCGCTGCGGTTGACGACCGTCGTGCTGACTTGCGTCAAGTTCTCGGCCCGGTCGGTCGATTCATAAGCTCCGTTGTTACCGCCGATGATCAATCGGTCGCCGACCACGTTGTTGACGGCCAACGGCGTGACGAACTGCGGAGCAATGGCCGGGTCCGTACCGGTGTTCAGCGCGGGAGAGACGGCGGCACCGACCTGGTTGTTGGCGGCATCCATGACGCGATATCGGAATCCGCCCAGGTTCTGCCGGCTGGAGTAACGGATCGAATTCGGGGTGGCCCCGATCGGATCCACCACCACGTCGCCCCCATCGGCCACCGATGCGCTTCGCCACACCAGACCGCCCGAAGCGATCTGTTCCGTGGTGCCGGTATCTTGATTCCCGCTGATGATGATATTCGCCACCGTATCGTAGACCACGTCGTGCATTTCGGTGATCTGCAAGCCGCCCGCTGCGTCGCTCAACAGCGAGAACCAGTCCCCCGTGTTGTCTTGAGGACTGGTGCGGCGATAGATCCCGCCATCGTCCACCTCGATCAAATCGCCGGCAGCATTGAAGACCATGTCGCGCGAGTCGGCATGCGGCGCGCTGCCGCTGGCCGTTCCGCCGCCGGCAAAGCCCTGGTTCTGCGCATGGGTCAGGTGCTGCCACTGCGGAGAGAACGCATTGGTCGTAGAGCCCGGGGCGACCGGTGCCACGGCCGTATTGCCCCGAAACAGCCGGGCCGTAAAATCGTTCGCGCCGACCGCGTTGGGGAAGGGGCCGTCTTGGCGATCGCCGCCCACGTACACGAGGTTCACGTTCGTTGGATCGGCCAGGATCGAAAAGTGAACAGCGCCCTGGCCGCCCGGCTTCAGCGTGGGATTGAGACCTTCCAAGTCTCCGTCGCCTTCCAGGGTGACCGGCAAGTCCATCTCGGTCCACGTGCCCCCCAGGTTGTCGCTGAAACCGATATAGTTGGGCTGACCATTCTGAAGCACTCCCACATAAACGCGCCCGTTGATCGGCGAGACCGACATCTCGGTATTGTTGTTGCCGGCGACTTGGATTCGCGATTGCAGCGTCGCGTCGTTTTGGGAAACATCTACCCAAATCGCTCCCGCGTCATCCGTGCGGAAGAGCCCGACTCCGCTGACCGACGCATAGAAGCGGTTGTTGTCCTGCGGATCGCCGGCGATAAACAAGACGGGGCCCGCCCCCAGTCCGTTCGTCCCC
>Ga0351935_1029_pt1 | contig 24406 bp, 19 predicted proteins | sample TotcelT113001L11_FD_206849 | JGI IMG/M metagenome (GOLD analysis project Ga0351935, IMG submission 206849) | Enriched cells from coal bed in the Powder River Basin, Montana, United States - Total cells T11 rep2 HSBNCT.T11.300.1.L11 ... | reverse complement strand
TGAACGTGCCATCCCCGTTGTTGCGGTAGAGGGTGTCGGGAAGCGGACGATACTCGCGGGGGGACGGATACGAGGGATGGCCCCGGTCGTAGTGCGTGACGTGCGCGGCGAAATCCAGGATGAGGTAATTGCTGACGAACAGATCGAGATCGCCATCGCCGTCGATGTCCAGGAAACAGACCCCGGCGCCGATTCGATTTTCCGGCCCGGAGGCGACACCGGCCTGCCGAGTAACATCCGTGAACGTGCCGTCCCCGTTGTTGCGATAGAGGATGTTGGGCCCGAAATTGCTCACGTAGATGTCCGCGTGGCCGTCGTTGTCATAGTCACCGACGGTGACGCCCATCCCGTAGGCCGCGGCTCCGAGGCCGGCCGCAACGCTGACGTCCGCAAACGTCCAATCGCCCAGGTTGCGATACAGGGCGTGCCGCGGCAACACCTCGACGACGCACCCCGGCAGCGGAGCCCCGTTGGGAAAGTAGAGGTCGATCCAGCCATCCCCGTCATAGTCCAAGGTGGCCAAGCCGGTGGACATGGATTCGACGATGTAGCGGCGCCCACTGCTGCCGTCGTGGTGCCGGAAGTTGATGCCGACGGAGTCGCTCACGTCTTGCAAGTGGATCGCGCCGGCCGCGCTGGTGGGCAACGTCGTCGGAGCAGCCGGATCAGCGGGCGCCGGGGGAGCAATGGCAAAGGGCGTAGGAGCCGGCCTGGTCTCGGCAAGGTTGTCATCGGGGAAACGAGACTTGACGAACAGGATCGCCAACACGAGGCATGTCCCGGCAAGCCAAAACGCAAACCATGGCAACCAACGCGGAGAGCGAGGCGCTGGAATGGTTCCTGTCCTCATCATTGTCGGAGCACCAAGTCCTTTACGCCGTGTCGAGAAGCACCATCCGGGGGTTTGCGTGTCAGACGGCGAGAGGTCATTCTGCCGCCTGACAGAGACTCGCCAATTCCTACCGCAGCCTGGCAATCTCGGCTTCCGCTGCCTGTCGGGCCTCTGCCTCGCGAGCCGCACGCTCGACGCGAGGCAACAGTCGCTCGCCCGTGTCCTGCCGCACGAAGCTCATGCCGAGTACTCCTCGGCCGCCGCTGAACCTCGCTGAACAGTGCCATTTCCGCACACCGCTGCCATGATACCGGAATCCTGATTGCAAGTGAAGCGATCCCGTTTTGGGCTTGACGCAAATGATCTTCCCGGGACTGGATAAGTCGAGCGCCTTCTCTGGCGGAGACGTAGTCCGGACAGGCCGGCACCGGATCCGGCTTGGTCTTTCCTGCTGTTTCCTTGGTTGGCATCGACGTGTATACTTTCAGGACGCGTCTGGATTGCCATCGATACTAACCGCTATCCGACCAAGATCAAAGTAACCGACGAGCGACTGAAAACACGGAATCTCAAACGTCACGAATTCCACGGCGAATGGAACTATACCCGATCGCCGCGAAAGTAAAACTCGTTCAAGTTTTTTCTTCAGCGCCGCCAACTCGTCCGTCAATTCCAACAGCCGCTGGTCGTCGCCGCTGAACTCCTGGACCAAGGCCGACAGCTCCAACAACGGCCCTTCGTCGATCGGCGGGACCACCGCCGCGGCAACGTCCGCCGTTTGGAATTTCACTTTCTCGACCCACACCTCGCCGGCCCCGGCGGCCACCGCGCGGACTTGATTCGCCCACGCTTCGGGCGCCGCCGCCAACGCGCGATGCGCCGCACAACGGCCCGTGACGACGACGCGCACCGCCAGCGGCAAATCGCCCTGCTCTCGCACCAGCCGCTGGAACGTCTGGCCGATCAAACCCAGCACGTCGTCGCCGCGTTTGGCGTCCTCCGCCGCGACGGTCAATTCGTGCCAGCGGAAGACGTCCAGCGGCACGAATTCCAGGGTGGGATGCCCGCGGTCGTCGACCGTCACCAGTTGGCAGCCCTTGCTGCCGCTCTCGCGAATATGGCGGCCTTGGATATTCCCGGGAAACACGATCGGCGGGTCTTCCTGCACCACGCGCGCTTTGTGAACGTGCCCCAGCGCCCAGTAGTCGTACTGCCGCGAAACCAGATCGGCGACCGAGCAAGGAGCGTACCGGGCGTGCTCGCCGCCCGTCATCTCCAGCGACGTGTGTAGCAGGCCGATGTTGAACGCGCCCGACCGGCCCAGCGGATATCGCTGGACGACGTTCTCGTCGACCACGGCCGACGCAAAGCCTTGACCGTGAAACACGACGTCCACGTCTTGCAAGCCGAAACCGAGCTGACGGCCGACGACCGATTCCGGCTTGCGCGTGGACAGCCGCCGCACGTTGTCCGGCAACTCCAGCGCGCGGGTCATCTTGTTGTCCGCATCGTGGTTGCCGCTGATCATCACCACGGCAATGCCGGCCTCGCGCAGCTTGCCCATCGCGCGGACGAAGAATAAACCGGTATTGAAATCCGGCCAGTTGCCGTCGTACACGTCGCCCGCAATGACGACGAACGCCACCTGATGTTCGACGGCCACCGCGACCAGGTTCTCCAGCGCCCGCCGCGTCGCGCCGCGGATTTCGTCGACCGGCGCACCGTCATACCGGTCCAGGCCCCGCAGAGGACTGTCCAAATGAATGTCGGCGGCGCTGAAGAAAAAACTGCCCCCCGAATTGCTCAGCGATGAATGGGGCGACGATCCGTTGCGGCTGGAACAGCCCGCGTTCTGGCGTTCCCTGCTGATGCAGGTCGAGCCGCTGCTGCGTGCACGATTGTTAGCCGAGGAGGGCGGCGCGTGAGACTGTTGCGATTGGACTTGCTGGCTTACGGCCCGTTCACCGGGCGATCGCTGCCGCTGGACGAAGGCACGTGCGGTTTGCACGTCGTTTTCGGCCCCAACGAAGCCGGCAAGAGTTCGGCTTTGCGGGCGTTGCGATGCCTGTTGTACGGCATCCCGACGCAGTGCCCGGATGCGTTCGTGCATGCCTACAACCAGTTGCGGATCGGCGCGGTGGTCCAGGACGACCGGGGCGAAGCGTTGCACCTGATCCGCCGCAAAGGCGTCAAGGACACGCTTCGCGGCGGGGACGACGCGACGGTCGTCGAACCGGCTCAGCTGGCGCGGCTGCTGAGCGGCATCGACGAAACGCAATTCCGCTTGCGGTTCGGCATCGACCATGAAGATTTAGTCCGCGGCGGCGAGGATCTGGTGACCGGCGCCGGCGAGTTGGGCCGCGCGCTGTTTGCCGCCGGCGCAGGGCTCTCGGATCTGGGAGCCGTGCAAGAGCGTCTGGCGAACGACGCGGACGAGTTGTTCAAGCCCAGCGGCACGAAGAACCCGCGAATCAATAAAGCGCTGGGAGAGCTGGACGCCGTCCGCAAACTTCGCAAGGAGTTTCAATTGCGGCCGGCCGAATGGATCAGGCACATGGACCAGTTGCGGGCCGACCAGCAGGAAAAGGCGGCGGTCGATGCGCGGCTGGTCGAAACGCGCGTGGCGCGGCAGCGGTCAGAGCGGGTGCGTCAAGCGCTGCCGTTGGCCGCCAAGCGTCAACGTCTGGCGGAGGAACTGGCCGCTATCGGCGACGCGCCGCAGCTGGCTGCGGATTTCGCAGAACAGCGGCGCGAAGCCCAGCGAGCGGTGCAGAACGCCGAGCGGACGGTCGCCGAAACGTCGGCAACGCTGAGCCGCATTGACGCGGAGTTGCAGAGCCTGATCGTTTCCGACGCCGTGCTCGGCAGTGCGGTGCTGATTCAGCAGCTCAATCAGGGCTTGGGGGCCTACCGGAAGGCCGCCCAGGACCGGCCGCGGCTGGTCGGTCAGCGGGACCAAGCCGAGGCGGAGACGCGGGACATCTTGCGCGAACTGGGGCGCGACATCCGCTTGGACGAGGCGTCTGCGCTGCAGATCAGCCGCGCCGAAAAGGCTCGTATCAAGGACCTGATCGAACGGCGCCAGCCGTTGCAGACCAAGATCGAAGTGGCGCAACGGCGACTGAAGGACTTGGCCGGCGAGCTGGAAGCCTGTGCCTCCCACCTTCGCGGCATGACGCCGCCGCCGAACGTGGACGATCTTCGCCGGGCGATCGCCCGGGCACAGCGGGTCTGCGAAGCGGAACAGCGCCGCGTGCAAGCCGAGGCGGAGTTGGCCCGGTTGCAAACGCAAACCGAGGTCGAGGTCCAGCGGTTGGGGCGATGGTCCGGCCCCTTGGAAACGCTGGCGACCCTGCCGCTGCCCGCGGCGGAAACGGTCGACCGGTTCGAGGCGGAATTGGCCGACTTGGACAGCGAACTCCGCACGCTGGCTCGCGACCAGGCGGACCAGCAGTCCCGCGCGCTGGAATTGGACACCCAAACCGAAAAACTGCGACTCAGTCAGGACGCGCTGACCGAGGACGACTTGACGGCGGCCCGCCGCCGCCGCGAAGCGGGCTGGCGGCTGGTGAAACAAGCGTGGCTCGACGGCCATGCCGGCGGCGAGCCGTTGCAGGAGTTTCTCGCGGAATTTCAGCCGGCCGAGGATCTGGCTCAGGCCTACGCCCTGAGCGTAGAACGGGCCGACACGGTGGCAGACCGCCTGCGCCGCGAATCGGCCCGGGTGGCCGAAAAAGCCCAGCTGATGGCCGAGCGGCGGAAGACGGAAGAACGGCTGGCGGGCTTGACGGCCCAAGCATCGGCCCGTCAGCAGCAACGCGACGCGCGGCTGGAGGAATGGCGCAGCGGTTGGCGGCCGGCCGGCATCGAGCCGCTGTCGCCTCGCGAGATGCGGGCCTGGCTCCAGCGGCACGCCGCACTGGCCGACCGGGCGGCCGACCTCCGCAATCGCCGCGACGAGTTGGGCCGGCTCGCTGCGCGGATCGACGAGCATCGCAGCGAGCTGCAACGGGAATTGGAGAAGCTTGACGAACCCGTCCCGGCGGCCGACGCGCTGAGCGACCTGCTCGATCAAGCCCAACGCACGGTCACCCGGTTGGACGCCGACCGCGAGGAACGCAAGCAAGCGGCCCGCCAGCTGGAAGGACTGGAGAAACAGCGGCCTGCGGCCGAGCAAGAGGCCGCTGACGCTCGCCAGCAACTGGCCGATTGGCGAAAAGAATGGTCTGCCGCCGTCGCCGTTCTGGGCCTGGCGAGCGAGGCGAGTCCCGCCGAGGCCGAGGCCGTAACCGCCACGCTCGACAGCTTGCGGGAAAAGCTCAAAGACGCCGCCCGGTTCCGCGAGCGGATCGAAGGCATCGACGCGGAAGCCGCCGCGTTCGAGCAGCGCGTGCGGCAGATCTGCGGTCAGGTCGAGTTTGATCCGGGACCGCTGCCGCCGGAACAAGTCGTTCTGGAACTGGCCGCACGGCTGGAACAGTCACAACAGGCGCAGACCCGGTATCAGGCCCTGTCCCAACAACGGCGCCGCGAACAGCAGCGCCGTGAGGAGGCTGCCGCCGAGATCGATGGAAACAACGCGGTCCTGGCCGCGCTGTGTCGCGAAGCCGGCTGTGCCACGACAGACGAGTTGCCCGCCATCGAACATCGCTCCCAACGGCGTGCGGAATGCGAACGGGCACTGCGGGACGCGGAAGACCACCTGCTGAATCTGGCGGCCGGCAGTCCGGTGGATGAGTTGCTGGCCGCGGCCGCCGGAGTCGATGCGGCCGAATTGGATGCCCGCTTGGCTCAGTGGGCCGCTGACGAAAACGACTTCGAGGCCCAGCGCGAGCGACTCACCGCCCAAATCGCCGGCCAGCAGCAGACCCTTCGCCAGATGGACGGCAGCGACCGCGCCGCCGAGGCGGAGGAGCAGATGCAGAGTCTGCTGGCCCGCGTGCGCAGCGACGCGGACGAGTATATCCGCTTGCGGCTGGCCGGCGTGCTGCTGAAACGGGCCATCGAGCGGTATCGGGAGAAGAGCCAAGGCCCGGTGCTGCAGCGGGCCAGCCGCATGTTTGCCGATTTGACGTTGGGCTCGTTCTCCGGCCTGCGGGCCGATTACGACGAGCGGGGCAATCCGGTGTTGGTCGGAGTCCGCCCCGACGGCCGCACGACCCTGGGCGTGCGGGCGATGAGCGACGGCACGCGCGACCAGCTGTACCTGGCCCTGCGCATCGCCAGCCTCGAGCACCATCTGGACACCAGTCCGCCGCTGCCGTTCATCGTGGACGACATCCTGGTCCAGTTCGACGACGCCCGCGCCGCCGCCGCGCTGCAGGTTCTGGCCGCTTTGTCCGACCGCACGCAAGTCATCTTCTTTACGCACCACCAGCACCTGATCGACGTGGCCCGCCGGCACGTCGCCCAGCAGCAGCTGTTCGTGCATCGGCTAGCGGACGAGTGAGGATCAGCCAAGTGTTGCCGAAGTCATCCAAGCGAATGAGCCTGGCTTGCCAAGGAGCTTTCGTGAGAGATAATTTCTATCATGAAAACAGCAACTGTCGCAGACTTGCGCAATAACTTGCGGCGCGTTTCCGCGTGGCTCGAAAACGGTGAGACGGTGGAGATTGTCAAACGGGGGACAGATCATCGCTCCGCTGGTACCGTCGCGGCGCAAGCCGGGCAAATTAGGGAACGTGAGCTTTGGACCCGATGAATTCGCTCCTGCCCCATCACATGATCCGTTTGCGAGGCCCTTGGGAGTATCGCCCGCTGGCTCGCACCGTGAGGCTGGCCGACGGTTCGAGCCGGGCCGAGTCGGGCGACTTGCCCGCCCCGGGGCGAATCCAATTGCCGGCCGATTGGGGCGCGACCCTGGGCAACGACTTTCGCGGCCGCGTGGCGTATCTGCGGCGCTTTGGGCGGCCGACGGGACTGGACGCCGCAGGCCGCGTGGAACTGGTGATCACCCGCGTCGATGCGGTGGGCAGCGTGCGGCTGAACGGCCAAGTGTTGGGCGACATCCCGGCTGGCGGAGCGGTTTGGCGGTGCGACGTCACGACGTGGCTGAGGCCGCGCAACGAGTTGGTGGTCGAGGTCGAGTTGCCGCGGCTGACCGACCGCAGTCCTCCGCTGGCGCGTCCGGGTCGCGAGGGGCTGCCCGGCGGGTTGATCGGCAGAGTGCGTTTGGAGATTATTCCAGGCGATGGCGACTGAAAAACTCCCAGATCAGATCGGTGGCACAGATATCGCGGGTCGATCGGCCCAGCATCCCCAGCGGCGGCTGGCGGCCGGGCCAGGTGTGACCGCCGCCGTGGACGACGACCAGCGTCACCTCGGCCCCGTTGTCGCCGCGATAGGTCTTCCGCGTTACCGTGGTCCCGTCATCGGCCGTGTTCGGCAGCTCCTCGATCAGCGGCTGGTCCTTGCAGCCGTTGCGTTTGACCCAGGTGGCCACCGTGTCTTCGACGCTCCGGAATGTGAGAAACTTGGGAACCCGCTGATCGGGTCCGCCGTAGGGCACCAGCCGGTCTTCGGTGCCGTGAAAATGAAGCACCGGCACCGGACGCCTTGGTTCGGCATCCGTCACCGCCATCGTTCCGGCCACGGGTGCGACGGCGACGATGCGGTCGGACAATTCGGCGGCCAGTCGATAGCACATCATGCCGCCGTTGGACATGCCCGTCGCGTAAATGCGACGGGGATCGGCATGGACGAGCGTTGCCAAATCATCCAGCAAGCGGCCCACGAACGCGACGTCGTTCGGCTGTTTCCTGACGACGTCCCATTCGACGCCGCCCGAGTTGAACGTCAGAAAAGGTCCCGCGCCGGTGCCGTTCGGGTAGACCGCGACGAAGCCGGCCTCGTCCGCCTTGGCATTCAACCCCGAGAATTCCAGCATCAATCGGGCGTTCATCCCCGCGCCGTGAAAGATCAGGACCACGGGCGTGGGTTTCGCCGCGTCGTAACTCGGCGGCACGTGGACCAGGTAGCTACGCCTCTGGCCGTCGATTTCCAGGGTGCGCATATGATCCCCGGCAGCCAGACGCTCCGCCGCCGAGCAGGTCGTCAGTTGAAGACCGATCAGAAAAATCAACGTCGTCATAGGCCGTCGTTTCTGCTTGCCGTTCGTGTATAATTCAGGGGTCGTTAGCGCCCTGGAACCCTGACCCTTGTACGGAGTATCATTATGGCAGAATGGATCGAAGTCGGCAAGAAAGCCCCCGCGTTCACTTTGACGGCTGATGACGGCAAGAAGGTCAAACTGTCCGATTTCGGGGGCAGCCCCGTGGTGTTGTACTTCTATCCCAAGGACGACACGCCGGGTTGTACGAAGGAAGCCTGTGCATTTCGCGATCGCAAGGCCGAAATCGAAAAGCTGGGCGCGCGGGTACTGGGCGTCAGCCCGGATACGGTCGAGAGTCACGTCAAGTTTCGGGACAAGTTCGAGTTGAACTTTCCGCTGCTGGCTGACCCGGACCATGCCATCGCCGAAAAGTACGGCGCTTGGCGTGAAAAGAACATGTACGGCAAGAAGACAATGGGCATCCAACGCTCGACGTACCTGATCGATGCCAATGGCAAGGTTGCCAAGGTTTGGCAGCGCGTCCAGGTGGACGGGCACGACGACCAGGTGCTCGAGGCAGTGAAGGCAATGGTTACCGCATGAAACAGCATCCCATCGAACGTTCGGGTTGTCGCTTGTTTTGCCTTTTGTTGCTGGGCGGTGCAGTCGCTGGGGCGAACGTGGCCCACGGCGAAACACCTCGCTACCAGGGGCCTTGTGCGGTAGCTGTCTCCCGCGACGGCAAGACAGGCTACGTGGCCAATGCCGACGCGCGGCAGGTGGCGTGGCTCGAACTGCCAGCCGGTCCCGTCGTGCGGCAGATCGACGTGCCGGCGGAACCCAGCGGCTTGGTCCTGAGCCCGGACGGCAGCCGGCTGATCGTCACGTGTGCGGCGCCCCGCAGCACCGTGCTGGTGCTCGACGCCGCCACGGGCCAGACGCTGGCTTCGATTCCCGCCGGCCATACCGCGATGGGCCCGGCCATCGCCCCGGACGGCCAGCGGCTGTACGTCTGCAATCGTTTCCACAACGATGTCTCGGTGATCGATCTGGCGGCCGGCGTTGAGGTGGCGCGCGTCAAGGCCGTTCGTGAACCCGTTGCGGCGGCCATCACCCCCGACGGCGCGACGCTGCTGGTCGCCAACCACTTGCCAAACGACCGGCTGGATACCTATCCCGTCAGCGCGGTGCTGACCGTGATCGACACGCAGAGCCACCAGACGACGGCGATCCGGCTGCCCCACGGCTCGCACAGCTTGCGGGCGATGTGCGTTTCGCCCGACGGCAAGTACGCCTATGCAACGCATCTGGTGTCCAACTTTGAATTGGTCCCCACGCACGTCGAATTCGGCTGGATGAACATGAACGTGGTCAGCGTGATCGACGTGGCGGAGAAGAAACTCGTCAACACGCTCGGCTTGGACGGCTCGTTCACGGCGGCCGGCAATCCGTGGGGCGTGACCTGTACGGCGGATGGCAAATTCCTGTGCGTGACGCATGCCGGCACGCACGAGGTCAGCGTCGTGGATGCGGCGGCCGCGGCCGGGCGGCTCGTTCACATGTACATGTCGGCCTCGGTCGGCGTGCTGCCCGACGATTCGGAGCAGCCGACCAGCCAGCGGCGGCGGATCGAATTGCCCGGCAAAGGGCCGCGGGCCGTGACGATCGCCGGCTCCAAGTTGTATGTGGCCGAATACTTCAGCGACACCGTGGCCGTCGTCGATCTTCAAGCTCCGTCCGTGGACGGGGTGGAGCAGATCGCACTCGGCCCGCAACCGCTGTTGACGGACCAGCGGTGGGGCGAGTTGCTGTTCAACGATGCGACCATCTGCCGCCAGCACTGGCAAAGCTGTGCCAGCTGTCATCCGGACGGCCGGACCGACGTGCTGAATTGGGACTTGATGAACGACGGCGTGGGCAACACCAAGAACACCAAGAGCTTGCTGCTGTCCTTTGCGACCCCGCCGTCCATGGCCGAAGGTGTCCGGTCGGGGGCCGCCGAATCCGTTCGCGCGGGCTTGAACAACATCCTGTTCGCCGACCGGCCGGAGATCGAGTGCGAGGCCATCGACGCCTACATTCAGGCGCTCGAACCGGTTCCCAGTCCCTCTCTGGTCGAGGGGCGATTGAGTGCGGCCGCCGAGCGCGGCAAGGCGTTGTTCGTGGGCGATCAAACCGGCTGCAGCCGCTGCCATCCGTCGCCGCTGTACACGGACCTGAAGATGCATGACGTCGGTTCGCGAGACAAGTACGGCTGGACCGACCGCTTTGACACGCCGACCCTGGTCGAAATCTGGCGCACCGCGCCGTACTTGCACGGCGGCCAGTACCCGACGATCAAGGAACTGCTGGTCGAAGGCAAACACGGCCTGGGTGGCGGGCGGCTCGAGAAACTGACGGAACAGGAAATCGACGATCTGGTCGAGTTCGTGCTGTCGCTGTAGCGTCGGCCGGAAGAGGTCCCTGCGTAGCGGCTGCCTGACGGACACACCCTGTTCACGACCACGCCTCGGACAAAGACCAAAACCGTGTTCAGAGCTTGTGGACCACGAACCAGGACGGCACGCAGACCGCCGTGCTCTGGGGAAACCAGAGCGTGGGGCCGGATCACCTGGCCGAACCACGGTCGATTCCGGGCAGCACGCGGCTGATGTTTACCGCGGTCGGACACCATGATTGGTTTCACGGTTCCATCGGCATGCTGGACCCGCGCCGTGGATTCAACTTTCCACACGGACTGACGCGTGTCACCTTCGACCTGCCATGGGCCGAGGTCGGGAATTCCCCCGCGGACCAGTGCGAATCGCCCCACTATCACGCGTCTGGACGGTTCTCGGGCTACCTGGGGCCGTATCCGCTTTCCGAAGAGAGAGAATCTGGCCACTGTGGCGCCGCTGCGGAAAAGGCCGTCTTTACCCCAACCGACCCCAACGTCGCTCGGCGCCAAGAGACTTACCCAAAAAATGCCGGGATGCTCTTGTCATCCCATGTTTCTGTCATCAAGGAACCGTCTGACATTTTGGCAACTGCGATTCGATGGCCGCGGCTACTTTTTCCGCCAGGTATTTCGACCCCGAATCGGAGAAGTGTACGTTGGCGGGGAGTTGAATGTCCCTGAGCTTGAGCGTGGCGTGTGCGTGGAGGTCGTTGGTGGGGATGGCAGCGTCCTTCATCACGCGCGCGGCGGCGGTGTTGTATTTCACTTCGTCACCCGCCACGCGGCCGGCAGCGCCTTGGGGTACCGGTGTCGTGTCGCACCAGATGAGTGCGGCACCCGTGGCCTTCAATTGGCTGACCAAATCCCGCAGATTTTGCTCGTAATCCGCCAGCGGCACCTGCGGATGGCTGGTCGGCAATTCGGGGTCGGCCAGATTTTCCTTGTCGGGCCCTATGTACTTCAGGTCGTGCAAGCCCCAATTGAAGTGGATCACGTCCCACTTCGAATCGCCGAGCCACGTGTTGAGATTCGCGAGGCCGTGGATCGTGGGGCCGCCGTTGGTGGGAATGCGGTGAACATTGGCCTTGTCCCTCAGCAACTCGCGGACGGGCAGCGTGTACCCGATCGAAATGGAATCGCCGATCAGCAGCACACGGGGAAGTCCGGGCCGATCCTCGATCTTCGCCATCGCAGGATTTGCCGCGCCTTTGGGCTTGGCTTTCGCGGCGGTGTCCTTCTGGGCAGCAGAAGCAGAACCACAGACGGCGACAAGAACTGCGGACAAGATCCACACGTGGAACCATCGGGACATCATGGGGCAAATCCTGTTCTCTGGAGGCAACGCGGGCGAGTTACGAACTTTCGCAGCTGACGGATTGGAATTGTGATCTCCCGCCGCCGCTTGTGCAACAGGTGGCCGCATGAAAAAGGTGTCAGGCGCATGAAAAAGGTGTCAGGACTCTTTTCCTGTTGCGGACTCGCGGTTAGAATGGCGGAATGAACAGACCAAAGCGCGCTGATGAAGCAGGTGGGATCTACCACGCCCTGAATCGTGGGAATGCTCGGTGCGAGATCTTTCGCAAAGCGGAAGACTATGCAGCGTTCGAGCGGATTCTCGCGGAGGGTCTGCAGCGTTACCCGTGCGTTATTCTGAGCTACCAGCTTATGCCTAACCACTGGCACTTCGTATTGCAACCAACCGATGATGGGGGAATGAGCGACTTCCTTGGCTGGGTGTCGTTGACCCACACCATGCGCTACCACGCACATTACGGGACCGCTGGGCAGGGGCATGTATATCAAGGCCGGTTCAAGAGTTTCCCCGTTCAAGATGACGAGCACTTCGTTGTCGTCTGTCGCTATGTGGAACGGAACGCGCTGCGGGCGGGACTTGTCGACCGTGCCGAAGACTGGAGGTGGGGCTCATTGTGGCGCTGGCTGCAGAAGGACGAGCCGAAACCAGTCCTGCTTTCGCCCTGGCCAATCCGTCGCTTGTCGAACTGGGTCGAGCACGTCAATGAGCCGTTGCGCGAGGATGCGTTGGCGGCCGTGCGGCGCAGCGTTGTCCGCGGCAGCCCGTATGGCGACGCCGATTGGACTGAAGCAATTTCCGGACGTTTGGGCCTGCACTCGACGCTTCGCCCGCGCGGGCGACCACGAAAACCAGAAAAAGAGTCCTGACACATTTTCCCTCCTGACAAGGGCAAGAGGACGAGATTTGACCGCGTGCAATGGATCAAGCTCGATCACGCCACGATCCAATTCGTAATACTCACCAGGTAGGATGGCCGACAGGGGAGGAATAGGGCAAGCGAATTTTGGGCAAGGGAATGGTGTGCGCAGAGGGTGGGGCAAGCGAATTGCGGGCACGGGAATTTGTTACTACGGGGATTGGGTGAGTACGGACGAGCGGCCCGTGGGGTTGAAAGCCACGGCTAGGATCAAGCAGCCGCTACGCGGCAAAGGCCGCGCGACGGCAGAGCAGATGACGGACTCGCATGGATACCGCCATCACGTCACGGACTCCCGAACGTCCATTCCTTCGTTGCAATTCGCTTGCCCGCAATCCGCTTGCCCCCGAAATCTCCGCCTGCGATTGCCTTGCCGGTCTTTCTCCGAACTCCGCAACCGACCGCCTTGCCCTTGTGCCGGTGCCGCGTACAGCAGGCTGACAGACCTCGGGCACTTCCGTCAGAGCCCGAACGCGCTCAGTTGGCGTCTCCGGCCGTAGTTTGGCCGACTCTCGTTCCGCACTCAGGTGAAATTCACGAATGGCACTAGTTTAAGCGTTGACGATGCTGCCGGGGGCTTATCAGTTCACCAGGTCGCCTATCTTGACACCGAGCGTTTTGGCTACTGCTAGCACTGTCGAAATGCGCGGGTCGGAGGTGCGATAAACCGGCAGTTCGATGATCTCGGCGCGGGGCCGTCCCGCCTGGACCACAAGCTTTGCAACCCATCATCCGGCTGTAAGTGCTTGCAGTGCTAACACTTGTGCCGTGGAAGACCGGTTGCGCCCTTCTTCGAGTAGTGCAAGCAAAGATGATGCCGCTCGAACCGTGTGTTAGTCTTGTATTTAGTTGATGGTTTGCGAAGTCCTTGCACCAGGGAAGACTGCGATACTTTGGCCAAGTATTTTGCCGACTTGGTAGTCCAGAAGATCAGCAACCGCCAGAAGTAACCCTTGCCCGGTTTCCTGCCTGCAGAGAGATTCAATACGATGCACATCCCCCCCATCCTTCTTCTGCCCATTGGGACCAGCCTGCTACTGGTTGGCATGGTGGGCAACGCCGCCTTCGCCCGGAACCCGGTGGACGAGGCTTTGGCCTCGGCCTATGCGGAGTTGAAGGCCGATCCGAGCCTCCAGGACGAACAGGCGCGACACCGCAAGCTCATGGAGATGGCCGACCAGTACAGTCAGTATGCCGAGGCGGCCTTCCAAGCCACCGCCGATCTCCAGGAGTACGCCGCCAAGGTCCGCGCCACGGGCTTGATGTTCCGCACGCCGCTGGCGAAGATCAAGCAGTTCGACAAGGGACTGAAGCGAATCACCGAGCATCCGGCGTTCAAGGGCTTCCAGAAGTACGCTGCGGTCAAGGGTCAGGCGAGCACGGTGCTGGGCCTGCACGACCGACTGGCCACGACGCTGAAGAATCCCGACCTGCCGCCCAGTGCCCGCAACAGCCTGATGCTGCTGCAGACCGTCGGCACGGGCCTGGAGCAACTCGGCGAGATCCCCCTGGCCGGTCCGGCGCTGGAGGGTTATGGGAAGATCCTTTCCGGCCTGACCGACGTGATGAACGACTTGGCCGGCAAGGCAACGATTACTGCGAAGGAAGGCGTATTCAGCCTTGCGGAGGAGAAGGAACGGCTCCAGGGACTCGACCCCAAGGCGCAGTACGTGAAGACGACGCTCTGGTACCGCGGAATTCCTTTGGTCCAGGAGTACCCCTTCGGCACGGGCGAGGAACGTTACTTCCTGCAAATGCCCAACGGCACCTGGATCGGCATCCCCGACTACGACGCCGTGGCTTCGGTCGCGGCCGACTACTACCTCACGAAGAAGAAGAACCCCGACGCCGAAACGCTCTGGAAGTACTACAACGATCCGGAGGAGCGCGAGAAGCTGGTTTTCTGGGCCGAAACGGAACTGCAATTCCGCCGGGTGGAAGACGCCTTGGGCGACCTGCCGGGCGTGGACCGCAGCACCCGTTACACTCAGTTCATCGAGACCGAGGAGCGGATCAAGCGATGGCACAAGGGTCTCGGCCTGCCTTTGGAGTTCGACGCCTTGAACCGCTTGATCCGCATCGAAGTAGCCAATCCCGGCGGCGTCGCCCGGGCGTTGCGCACCCGCGTGCTGCGCGCGTATCCCGGCTTCACCGAATACCTGGCCACGGCGGGTGAAGACCCGCAGTCACTGGAAATAGAGGCATTGCTCGATCGGTTCGGCAAGTATCGAAGCGGTGACAATCCCGCTTTCGGCCCATTGGGACCTGGCTGCTTTCTCCGCATTCCCGGCGATCTGCCCGAGGGCTGGTGGCAGGTGACCTCGCCCACGGATGCGAACAACCACAACGATGGGGTGCCGTGGGCGTCTCATAACGCGGGGACCACCTGGCAGCAGCGGTTCGATATGAGCCGCGACCAGGGCTTCGTGCGACAAACCTCCACCGGCCCCTGGATCAATCCCAACGACAGGAGCCAGCGATTCTCCTCGACCTGGGTGACGGTGCTCATCTATGCACCTCTTCCGCAAAGGTCTTCCGAAGACAACGCCAAAAGGCGAGTCGACTGGTGGATGAAGGAGGAAGGGGCTCGCTTGCTGGATGAGCAGAAGGGGACCGTGCTGCTTAACTACACCCAGGGCGCCGGCTCGCAGCACCTGATCAAGCTGGTGTTTGTCCATCGCAACTGCGATGTGTTCATCCAGCTTTCCAGCCGGCCGGGCGCGAACTCCGACTGCACCGAGGAGATGATCCTGCGTTTCGCCCGCACGATCTGCCGTCACTTGGATGAACACTACGCCGGAGGGAAGCCGGCAACTCTGCCCTTCTGAGAAAGCAATCTCGGCCAATGGCAGCCGACAAGCCCCTGCGGGATCCGATTCCTGGAGAAGAATGATGACACTAATCGACTGGCTGCGAAAACTGGGTATCTTCCGCTTCGGCGCGGAGGGGGCCGTGTACTACAATGCGAAAGAGCGCCCGCTGAGCATGCAGCAGCCGGGCGTGTTCAATTCCGAGAAGGATGTCGTCCATTTCGGCAAGAAAGCCGAAGCGGACGATGCACCGAACGAAGGTGAGTGAACAAAGGAAGCACGAACATGCACTGCCTAAAAGTATCCGTCCTTGCGGTCGTACTCGCCGGCTGCTCGGCGCCGGACGCACCGGCGTCGAGTCCGCCTGCCGAGCATATTCAACCGGTGGCCGCCCAGCGCAACCCGGTCGAAACCGCGCTCTTGGAAGCGGCCGGGGTCCAGTATGGCGCCTACGCCGAACTGCTGGGCATGTTGTCGAGCGAGGGCGCCACGCCGCTGTTGAGCCGTGAAGTTGATCTGGGTGCCGCCGCCCCGGAATTGGGGCTGGCCAACTATCTGCGGTTGATCGAGCTGACCGACCGCATGGTAGCCGCCGAGCTCGAGTTCCAGCAGGCGATCAAGGTTTTGTCGGAGCAAACCGGCCTGCCGGTCCCGGGCAAAGCGGCGGCGCCGAATTCCGTGGGCTGGAATCTACAACTGCTTTCGCTCATGCCCGTCATGCAAACCGGCCTGTTGCAGAGTGACCTGCTTCACTCGGGCTGGGAATTCTGGAAGTGGGGCGAGAACAGCCGCCGCCGCGCCCGGGCCACCGTGCTGGGCGTGGTCTTTGCCGATGCCAAGAAGCATCAACTCCAGAAGCCTGAGCAGGAGATGATGCGCCGGCGCGTGTACGAGGTTGCCCGCACGCGCTACGCCGACCGGGGCGACATCGGCCGTTCCGAACGCGAGTTCTTCGAAAACCTCCGCGACGGCAAGCTCGATCATATTGCCCAGCGCCTGCACGCCAATATGTCGCATGACGCCAGCGACGCTGGCATGTCCTACTTGACCATCACCGGGGTGCAGGGGAAGCGGCCCATCGACGTCGTCTATGAGGAGGGCTGCCGCGGGCTGGCCGCCGGGGTCGATCTGTACGTCGCCGCCGGCAAGGCTGCCGTGGCCGGCGGTCTGGGGCCGGAGGCAGGCGAGAAGTTCCTCGAAGGCTACGATAAGGCCGTGGAAATCGTCGAGAAGATTCAGGAGATTGAATCGAAGGCCGGGGAACTCGGCGATGCCGTCCGCGACCCGATCGGCTACGCTCGGGACAAGGTTCCCGAGATGCTCAAGGAGCGGGCAGTCGAGTTGCTCAAGGAGAAGACGGGCCTTTCCGACGAAGTGATCGAGGAATGCACCGACCAGTTGGGCGAGGCCGTGCAGCAGGTGGTGCAAAACGTCGAGGTTTCCCGGCGAATCGACGCAGCCTACCAACGAGAGCAGTTCAAGGCGGAACTTGCCGAGGCAAAGAACGTCCAGCCACTGAGCAGCGAGGAGCAATCGGCTGTCGATCGACCGCGCGTTACGGTCGAAGGGCCGCGGCTCCGGCGGATTACCGAGCAAGTGCATGAGGAAATGGTGGCGGAAGGCTGGGGTCTCGGCGCGGTCAGCATCGAACTGGGCGCCGCGGCCGACGCCGCAAGTGGTGCGGTCCGCTCATCGCTCAACAGTGTGGTCGCCTGGTGGCAGGACGCGCGTACGCAGGCAAGCCGGCTGACAGTCTTTCCAGCGCCGGTCCCCTCGGGCACGGTGATGACACTGCCTGCCGGTGCGCAGGTGGAATTGGTCGAACTGGCCGACTCCGGCCTCATCCACCGGCTGACGGAACGGCCGATGACCGTCTTGGACGAGGGCATCACGCAGGTTGCGGTTCGGCCCTCCGTTGCCAGTCTGTCCGCCACCGTCGGCGCCGGGCCGTCAGCCGCAGCCGTTGAACATTCTGACCAAGTGTTTTCCGTGCCAGGCCTACCGGTAACATTTCGGTATCCCGCCGCATGGGGTCCGCCCCAATCCGAAAATGCCACGCATCGCGTCCGGGGCCCGGCCGGCCGGTCTGGGCGGCCGATTGAAATCATCATCCACGTGGAAAACAAGCGTCAGCTTGCAGCCGCAGTTCTATACATGGACGACGGCCGCAGGGAAGACGTACCAAGGGGACCGGCGCACAAGCCTGGAGGGCAGGGCCACGAACACGGCCATCAACTGCCGCTGGATGGATGATGCCAAGACCAGCGTGCTGTACGTGGTGAACGACAGCCATGTGGAGATCCATTTTGTGCGCGCCGGGGTATACGCGTACGTCAGTGCGTCGTTCCCCAAGAGCCCGCGAACCCCCTATACCCAAGCCGATTGCGAGGCCCTTGCCCGGCATTTTGCACGGGTCGTGGCCGGGAAGATTGACGGCAAGCGGCAGTAGCGGTTTCCGACAGTGTATCCGCTGCACGGAGTTCACGGCCTTTCCCAGAACCCAAGAACCTCTCGTAAGGCATATCCAAATGGCTAACGCACGATTGCACCATCTTCCCTTCGCCGTCTTTCTGCTGACCGCCGTCACGGCCGGCTGTGCCGCCGGGGATGCTCCGGCAGCCCGCCCGCCTGCGGAGAATGCCCAATCGACGGCCGCCCAGCGCAACCCGGTCGAAACCGCGCTCTTGGAAGCGGCCGGGGTCCAGTACCACGCCTACGCCGAACTGCTGGCCATGTTCTCAAACGAGGGTGCCGCGCCCTTGTTGAGCCGGCAGGTGGACCTGGGCGCGGACGACCCGAAGGCCGCCGTGGCCCACTACCGGCGTTTGATCGACCTGACCGACCGCATGGTCGCCGCCGAGGCCGCGTTCCAAGAGGCCGTGAAGGCCATGGCAGATCAGACCGGTTTGCCAATTCCCGGCAAGGTGACAAAGCAAGGTACCGTTGGCTGGAATCTGCAATTGCTTTCTCTGCTGCCCGTCATGCAGACCGGGCTGCTGCAGAGTGACCTGCTCCACTCCGGCTGGAAATTCTGGAAGTGGGGCGAGAATGCCCGGCGCAGCGCCCGGGCGACCGTGCTGGGCGTGGCCTTTGCCGACGCGGAGCAGCATCGGCTCCAGAAGCCCGAGCAGGAGATGATGCGCCGGCGCGTTTACGAGGTGGCTCGCACGCGCTATGCGGACCAGGGCAACCTGGGCGGCTCGGAACGCGAGTTCTTCGAAAACCTCCGCGACGGCAAGCTCGACCACATCGCCCAACGTCTGCACGCCGATATGTCGCAGGACGGCAGTACGGAGGGGATGGCCTACATGACTGTCGCCGGCATGCAAGGCAAGCGGCCCATCGACGTGGTCTACCAGGAGGGCTGCCGCGGGCTGGCTGCCGGAGTTGATCTGTATATCGCCGCTGGCAAGGCGGCCGTGGCCGGCGGCCTGGGGCCGGAGGCGGGCGAGAAGTTCCTCGAAGGCTACGACAAGGCCGTGGAAATCGTCGAGAAGATCCAGGAGATTGAATCGCACGCCGAGGAACTCAACGACGCCGTCCGCGACCCCATCGGCTACATGCAAGAGAAGGTCCCGCAGATGCTCAAGGAGCGGGCCGTGGAACTGCTCCAGGAGAAGACGGGCCTTTCCGACGAGGTGATCGAGGAATGCACCGACCAGTTGGGCGAGGCCGTCCAGCAAGTGGTGCAGCACGTGGAATACTCCCAACGGATTGACGCAGCCTACGAAAAGGAACAGTTCAAGGCCGAGCTTGCCGAGGCGAAGACCGTCCAGCCACCGACCGGCGAGGATCCACCGGCGGCCGATCGGCCACGCGTTGCGGTCGATGGGCCGCGGTTCCGGCGGATTACCGAGCAAGTGCATGAGGAAATGGCGGCGGAAGGCTGGAGCCTCGGCGCGGTCAGTATCGAACTGGGCGCCGCGGCCGACGCCGCAAGCGGCGCGGCCCGTTCGTCGCTCGACGGTGTGGTCGCCTGGTGGCAGGACGCGAGTACGCAGGCAAACCGGCTGACAATACTCCCAACGCCGGTCGCCTCGGGCACGGTGATGACACTGCCTGCCGGCACGCAGGTGGAGTTGCTCGAACTGGCCGACTCCGGCACCATCCATCGGCTGACGGAACGGCCGATGACCGTTTTGGACGAGGGCATCACGCAGGTTGCCGTCCACCCCCCGGCAATCGAGCTGCCGGCGGGCGAGCCCTCGGTCGGCGAGCCGGCTGTACGCGACACTCGGGCAACGCCGCCTCCTTCCGAAATGCCCGGCATGGAACAGGTCTTGCTCAGCTTGCCGAGCGACTTCGATGTCAAGCCGCCCGAGATGAACGTCAGCGGGAATCACGGCGGGACAATCTATGTAACCGACGAGCCTTGGGTATTCCGCTTTCGCGGCGAGCAGGTATCGGGCGGGGCGCGGCACACCGTCAAATGGGACAACGGAACTGAGAAAGGCCAATCGATCCACCAGTATGAGGTCGAAGGCACTTTTCGCCGCGGCTTCTTTCGCGCGGAGGGGACGCATGCCTTCACCGCCGGGTTTGTTGGAAAGGAGCCTACGGCCAAGTCGTGGACCAAGTTAAGGCTCCACGGACAGGCCAATGCCGACGGCGCGCTGTCCATCGAAGTTGAACAGTTCCCGATCCGTTACATTTATCAGGCGCGGGGCGAATGGAAGGAACACGAAGAGTGGGCGAAGAACTGGCCGCCGGAGGCACGCAAGTGGGGCGCACCGATGGTGCTGCAACTTCCGGTGGGCGAACTTCAGAGTTCCCAGCAACTGTCCGTGCCGCCGGCAGACGCCCCTTCCCGATAGTAGGCTGCGTTTTAAGACAAACAGATATTCCGTTCCCTTGCTTGGAGAAACCCATGTCCCTGATCGACTGGCTGCGAAAGTTGGGCATCCTCCGCTTCGGCGCGGAGGGGGCCGTGTATCACAATGCGAAAGAGCGCCCGCTGAGCATGCAGCAGGAGGGCGTGTTCAATTCCGAGAAAGAAGTCTTTCATTTTGGCAAGAAGACCGAAGCGGGCGACGCATCGAAAGACGACAACTCGCGCGACATGGATGTAGTATAGAGCAGTCTTCAAACCACCAAGCGAGAGGCAGTCGAATGATCGAGCCGTATCTCCGTCACTTCCCTCAAGCAGTGATTGTTATGGTCGCGTTGGCGACCGGTCTCACGATTGGCCCAGCATCGGCCCAGCAGCCGATCGACGAGGCACTTGCAACGGCCTACGAGCAACTCAAGGCCGACCCGAGCCTGAAGGACGAGCAGGCACGGCACCGCATGCTCATGGAGATGGCCGACCAGTACAGCCAGTACGCCGAGGCGGCATTTCAGGCCACTGAAGATTTGCAAAGCTACGCCGCAAAGGTCCGGGCGACGGGACTTGTGTTCCGCACGCCGCTTGCGAAGGTCAAGCAGTTTGACAAGGGGCTGAAGAAACTGACGGAGCACAAGGCGTTCAAAGGGTTCCAGAAGTACGCCGCAGTCAAGGGGCAGGCAAGCACCATCGTTGGACTGGGCGACCGCCTTTCCGCCACGCTCAATAATCCCAACCTTCCGCCGAGTGCCCGCAACAGCCTGGTGGCCCTGCAATCGCTTGGGGCGGGTCTGGAGCAGCTTGGCGACATTCCGCTGGCCGGGCCCATGCTGGAAGGCTACGGGCAAGTCCTTTCCGGGCTGACCGACGTGATGAATAACCTGGCCGGCAAGGCCACCATCACGGCGAAGGAAGGCGTGTTCAGCACGACGGAAGAGCAGTCGGTGCTCAAGGGGCTGGACCGGCAGCACCAATACGTGAAGACGCCGCTTTGGCACCGGGGCATTCCCGTGGTGCAGGAATACCCGTTCGCCACGGGCGAGGAGCGATACTACCTGCAAATGTCCAGCGGCACGTGGGTGGGCATTGCCGACTACGATGCCCTGGCCGAGGTCGCCGCCGACTACGACCTTGTTAAGAAGAAGAACCCAGACGCGCAGACGCTTTGGAAGTATCACAACGAACTCGAAGAGCGCGAGAAGCTACGATTCTGGGCCGAGACGGAGCTGGAGTTCCGCCGAGTGGAGGAGGTGCTGGGCGACCTGCCGGGCGTGGAACGGAGCACGCGTTACACGCAGTTCAAGGAGACCGAGGACCGCATCAAACGATGGCACAAGGGGCTGGGCCTGCCGCTGGAGTATGCCGCGCTCAACCGGCTTATTCGCATTGAAGTGGCCGCCCCGGGCGGCGTCGATCGGGCGTTGCGTGCTCGCGTGCTGCGGGCGTATCCTGGCTTTGCCGGGTATCTGGCATCGGCGGGCGAAGACCCGCAGTCGCTCGACATCTCGGCCCTGATTGAGCGGTTTGCGAAGTACCGAGGCGGGGATCGGCCAAGCGGCGGGCCGGTTGCCCTGGGCCCGCACCTGATGGCCTCCATTCCGGCCGATCTGCCGGCCGGTTGGCGGCAGTTGAACGCACCCAACCGGGCGCCCGACCCGAAACTGACGGGCGTTCCCCAGCACAAGCCGAATCCTGGCTCATCGGTCGAGTGGTGGCAGTGGTTCTCGATCACCAACGAGCCGGGCATTGAGTGGCGGAGCCACATGTTCGTGGTTCCTTCCAAGAAGCGGCAGCCGGAGTTTGTGTCGGTAAGCATCGGCTTGCAGCCGCAGTTCTACACCTGGACGGCCGAGGGGAAGACGTACCCGGGGGACCAGCGCGAGGGCCTTGAGGGCAGGGCCACGAACAAGGCCATCAACTGCCGATGGATGGACGACGCCAAGACCAGCGTGCTCCACGTGGTGAACGAGAGCCACGTGGAGATCCATTTCGTGCGCGGGGGGGTATACGCATCGGTCAGCGCATCGTTCGCCAAGAGCCCGCGAACCCCCTATACCCAAGCCCATTGCGAGGCCCTTGCCCGGCATTTCGCCCAGGTGGTGGCCGGGAAGATTGACGGCAAGCGGCAGTAGCGTTTTCCGACAGTGTATCCAGGGCCCGGAGTTGACGGCCCGTCTGAAGATCAAGCATGATACGGAGACCTCCTTATGCACGTCCGGCCGATTCTGGTGCAAGGCATGATTCGGAAGCAGGCTTCTGCCTGGTACTTTGTCGCGGTCACCGTTCTGATCGCGGTGCTCGCCGTCTTGCGGATACGGAGCGGCGATCAGTCCGTAGCCGAAGCGCGGGAGCCGCCAGCCGCATCGCCGGCGACAACTGAGGGCGATGTTGACGATGCCTCGCTGCAAGGCCTCTGGTACGCCGTGGTCAACTTGCGGAACGAGTGCGCGGTCAACGGCGAGTCGGGCTGGGACGCCTTCCTGGCGCCCCAGGCATGTGAGAAGCTTGACGAACTCAATCGGCTCGTCTGGGAAGAGCAGTCGGATCTGGGCTGGTCCTACTTCTTCGCCCGATCGCTGTTCGAGATCGGGCGGCCCACGTCCGACGCGCCGCTGGTGGGCTTCTATCACCCGTGGAGCGACGCGTGGTTGATCACCGAGTGGCAGGTGAAACCGGAGCCGAAGATCAAGAGCATGGAACTGTTGTGCGGCGAGTGGGTCCGCCGCCGGGGCGAGTCACCCATGGATCTCCGGCCCGACTGGCTCCGACGCGACGGCTTCCGGGCCGAGCAGCTTGCCCGGGCCGTCGTGGACAACATGCAGGCGTTCGAGCGGCTTGCCCTCGAAGAACTCCCCTGGCGCGAGGCCCTGCGGCTCGACGAGCAGCAGGAGGTGCTCGACGAGATCAACACCCCGGCCGTTTCCGTCCAGTTGCTTAGCGCGTACCTGCGGGCGATGGAACTGACGCTGGGCGAGAAGGCGTTCGACGACGAGCGCCCCATGCCGCCTGTTCTGGGGCAACTTGTGCGGTCGTGCGACAGGTTCCTCACGGCAGGCAGCGAGGGGAACGGGGCGTTTTTCGTGGAACTGGCTGCCAGCACGAGCCCGGCCGCCGCCGAGTTGATTGGTAGTATGCCGCCGGAGGCCTACGAGCAGTTTGCGCCCGCCTTTTGGCTGGCCGACGATGACTGGGCCCAGGCCTACTTGGTACCCGACCAGAATCCCGACTCCTGCCTCGTGCTCACCTACAACCGAGTGGAAGACCGGCTTCAATTGACACGGCTCGACCTGGTGCATTACCCTAGCATTGCCGCCGCCCGAAAGCAAGTTGACGACTGACTGGAGCGTTCCTCCCGTGTATTGCGGAGAACAGTAATGAGAATACAGGCATTTCTGCTTTCATTCATTGCGGTCATTGCCCTGCCGGCCATGGCCCATGGGCAGCAATCGGAATTGCGTCCCCCGCCGGGAGCGGAATTGCGGCGTCCTCCGCAGGCGGAATTGCGGCGCGCTCCGGAAGCCGAATTGCGGCGGCCTCCGGAAACGGAATTGAGGCGCCCGCCGGGAACCGAATTGAGGCGCCCGCCGCTGCAACCGCCCACACTCGACAGCCGGCGAGATACCACGCCCAGCACGTACCGCGACGCGGGCGCCAGCGCCATTGGTGCGATCCATGAGAAGACCGGCGACTGGGCAACCACGAAGGTGAACAAGAAGTTCAAGAACTGGCTGAAGTACGACGCGTCTCCCGGCTTCAACACCGGTGCGGATAGGAATTGCTTCCGGCAACACAAGAAGTTGGTCGAAGCCGCCGAGCGATTGGCAAGCCGAGGGGCGTTTCAGGCATTGGGAATCGCGAATACCCTCAGCGACAGCGGTGCCCGAGTCGGCGGCCATCTGATGGAAGGCGACGTCGGCGGCGCGGGCGTGGCATTGCTCGATGAAGGCGCCAAGGGGCTTTCGGCTACCGGCGCCGCATGGGCAGGTGGAACCTATGGGGCGAAGGCCGGGCTCGCCATTGGCGGGCCGCCGGGCGCCATGGTCGGCGGGGCCGTTGGAGCGGTGGCCGGGGCGGTGGTCGCCACGATGGGCTACAACGCCTTCGTTTCGCCAAGCCTTACCGAAGCGGTCGAGGGGGCGATGGAGCCCGACTACGTGGAACTGGCCCGCCGCAACCGGGCGGAACACCTGGCGGCCATCGCATTGCGCGAAAAGGAAAGGGAA
>Ga0351935_1088_pt1 | contig 26510 bp, 18 predicted proteins | sample TotcelT113001L11_FD_206849 | JGI IMG/M metagenome (GOLD analysis project Ga0351935, IMG submission 206849) | Enriched cells from coal bed in the Powder River Basin, Montana, United States - Total cells T11 rep2 HSBNCT.T11.300.1.L11 ... | reverse complement strand
ACCAAGCCCAGAGTTTCTCCTGAACTCTTTTCACCGCCCAGAACCCGCACAAGCCCGGACATGCACCAGCTCGACCTGTACGTCGGCATCCACGTCGGCCACGGCGTAGTACCCTTCGTAGGCCGGACCGCAATTGACGATCGTGGTGGCGTCCAGCCGATCGATGCCGCGGGCTTCGTGGATGTGGCCGCACAGCAGCAGCGCCGGCTGAACCTGCTCGACAAACTGCCGCACGGCCAGGCTGCCCACGTGCTCGCCGCGGCGGGTGCGATCCAGTTGCGTGCCGCGCGGCGGCGTGTGTGACAGCACGACCTCCAGCTGGGGCTGTGCCAGCTGGCCGCGTCCCGCCCGCAACGCTGCGCCGATCTCGTCCTCGCTCAACTCGTACATGGTGCCCGTCCAAGGCGGCATGGCGGACACGCCGTAAAACCCCACGCCCTGTAGCGTCACGCCGCGGCCGAACAGCGACATGCCCAAGTCGGCCAATCGCGCGTCGATCGCCGCCGAGTCGCAGTTGCCGGCGACCGCCAAGACTTGAGCCCCGTGCTGCATCGCTTGCCGCGCAAGGAATTCGGCTGCATTGGGCGTCCCGAAACTGGTGATGTCGCCGCCCAGCAAGACGACATCCGCGGGCCCGGCATGGGACAAGATGCGGTCCAGCGATGCCGGGTCGCCATGCAGATCGGTGATACAAACCATGCGCATACGGACAGACCCCTTCTGGTGGAAACGACGCTTGGTTATAGTGCGAGCCCCGAGTTGTGGACAGGGCGCATCTTCCGACGAGCGGAGAAAAAAAGGAACCCGAAGCGTCAGCGAGGTGCTGCGGCAGAAAACAAGTCGCTTTCCGGCCACTGCTCGATCGCATTGGCGGACTTGTGGAGAATGCGGTCCACTTCCTGCATCAGTTCCTTGGTATGCGGGCTGAAACGGGTGTTGAGCAACGCCACCATGTTGCGGCCGTCGTGCCGACGGATCAGGATGGTGGTCGTACCAGGCACGGAACCGTTGTGCCAGTGATTGACCCGGTTTCCGTCGTCCAGTACACGGTTTTGCCAGCCCAGCGAATAGTACACCGGCTGGGAATCGCCGTCATCGCCTATCGGGCGGTCATGCATCTGCTCGATACTGGCGCGGCAGAGGATCGGACAGCCGTCGGGATCGTCGAACGCGACGGCGAAGCGGGCCAGGTCAACGGCGGATGCCAGCCAGCCTCCGTGCGCGTCCATTGCTTCCAAGCAGAACGAACCGTAGGGCCGCGGCACCGGTTGGCCCAGGTCGCAGGCAAAGACGGATGGCCCCTGCTGCGGATCGTAGTACCGCACTTCGTTCGGCACGTATCGCTGCTCGAGCCGCGACTTGCCCAGTCGCATGGCGCGAATGCCCAACGGCGTCAGAACCTGCTCCTGGACGTACCGTTCATAGGACAGGCCCGTCACGGTTTCGATCACGCGGCCCAGCAAGCAGTAGCCAAAATTCGAGTACGCATACCGCTCGCCGGGATCAAAGTCGAGCTTCCGGCCGAGCATGATCCGGACGATGTGTTCGGAAGCGGCCGGCGGCGGCACCTGCAACAACTCGGCGAAACGCACGGACTGGAACATCGGGTCGAAGGACTGGTTGCGGTCCCAGCCACCGCGATGCTGCAGCAGCTGCCGCACGGTGATCCGACGATGGCGTTCGTCAAAAGCCCCCTCGCCCGTCAAGTGCGGTTCGATCTGGAGGATGTCGAACACACGATCTTCCAGCGACAACCGGCCTCGTTCGGCCAATTGGACGACGGCCACCGCGGTGATCAGTTTGGACACGCTCGCGATACGAAACAGGCTGGTGGGCGCAACGACGTCCTGCCGTTCTCGGTCGGCACGGCCGAACCCCGCGGCATAGGCCAGTCGTCCCTGATTGGTAATCGCCACGGCCGCGCCCGGAATTTCATGCCGGGCGAAAAAGTCCGCCAGAACGGCGTGGCAGCCGGCGAATCGCGGATCCCGTGACGACGGCAGCGATTCCGGTGCGACGTCCTCTTCGGCCGCGACAACGTCGCCCGCCAACAGGCAGAGAATCAGTACCCCTCCTGCGAATCGCCTCGTCGCCATGTGCCCCCTCGTAGTTCGCAGCCGCTCGTGCCGATTCCAGGAAAGTCAGAAACCGGAAACGGCACGGGACGCGAGTCCCGAATTCACAACCGTTTGCCAATCGCGGCGACGATCTCCTGCTCGTCGGGAAATCTGCCCGTCTGAAGTTTCGAGTACACCAACTGGCCGTCGGCCGACACTTCAAAACACCCGCCGCTGGACGGCTGTAACTCGAATCCTTGAAGACGCTGTTTGTATTTGCTGAGGATCTTGGCCGCCAAACTGACGGCTTGCGGCTCGTAGTTTCAAGCCGCGCAGTAACGCAAATGGATTTTCACGTTCGGAGTTCTCCCTTCTGCTGGCGATGCCCAGGAATTCCGTCCCAGGAATTCCGTCCTACTTGCTCTTAGCCGGGTTGCTCTTAGCGGGGGCCGATTTCTTCTTCGGCGTCTTCTTCGCGGCTGACGCGGATTTCGTGGCCTCCGTCACGGCCTTGGCCCGCGGCTTGTGACCGAAAACCAAGTTCCAATTGCTCGCGTATTTCCTCGTCGCACCACTCCGAATGATGGTCACGGTTGTCCTCCTAGCCATGTTGGGTCACAATTCTGGAGCCCCGGGGGCTCCAAGCATTGTGAATAAGTACTCCACCAACCGCCTGGGGTCAAGCGGTCCAGGGAGATGTTGTGTCTTCGATTTTAGTTGCGATTTCGCTATGCCCGGTGATAATATGAACGCTGGGCAACCACCGGGTGCCGTACTTCGAACCGTTGAATGAAGAGTCATCGTATGGCAAGCCGTCCAGGCTGTTGGCTGTTTTTCGGAATCCTCAGTGTCATGACTTTGGGCTGCGACCGGTGGGGGTACGCGCAGACGGTTGCTCCGGCCGCTGCCGGCCCGGTGGTCGCCCAAGACCCTTTCGGGGCGGCGCAGGTAATCAAAGGGGACGGCCCCGCGGGCATGGTTCCGCCGGGTGTAAAACCGGACATGCCGGGGGCCAAGCCCGAGGAGAAAAAGGATGGCGAGAGCAAGGAAGCCAAGCCGGGGGACACCAAACCAGACGCCAAGAAAGAGGAGCCCCCCGCCACGCTGAAGCGGCCGATCACGCCTCCGGCCCCCGCGGATCCGAGCGAATTGGACATCCGCCCCGATGCCAGCGGCCGGGTGCGATTCAATTTTCGCGGTCAGACCTGGCCGGACGTTCTGGACTGGCTGGCCACCGTCTCTGCGATGAGCCTGGACTGGCAAGAGCTGCCTGGCGACTACCTGAACCTGACCACGCAGCGCAGCTATACGGTCGAGGAGGCGCGCGACCTGCTCAATCGCCATCTGCTGGCCCGCGGCTATACGCTGTTGGTCGTGAACGAAACCCTGACGGTCGTCAAAACCGAAAACGTCAACGCCGCGCTGGTGCCGCGGGTCGAACCCGAGGAACTGGCCAATCGCCTGCCTCACGAGTACATCAAGGTCTCGTTTCCGCTGGATTGGCTGATCGCGGAAGTCGCCGTCGAAGAACTCAAGCCGATGCTCAGCCCCAACGGCAAGCTGACGGCGCTGAAGACCACCAATCGCTTGGAAGCACTGGACGCCGCTGCCAACCTGCGGGAGCTGTACGCGGTGTTGAGCCGCGAGCAATCCACGACCAGTCAAGAGCGGTTGGTGCGGGAATTCGTCTTGAAGTATGCCCGCGCGACCGACGTCAGCGAACAGCTCAAGGGGCTGTTGGGTCTGGACGCCAAGTCTCGGGGGCCGCAAATGCCCATGTCGCCGCAGCAGATGGAGATGATGCAGCAACAGCAGCAGCAAATGATGGCGCAGATGCAACAACAGCAGCAGCGCGGCGGCCGCCCGCCGATGCCCGCCGCCAAAGGCCAGGAGGACGTGAACCTGGTGGTCAATCCTCGCCGCAACAGCGTGCTGGCCAACGCGCCGCCCGACAAGATGGCGATCATCGCCAAGGCGATCGAAGTCATCGACGTGCCGTTGGACCGCGACCAGTCGCTGCTGTTGAACGTCAACCGGATGCAGGTCTACCGGCTGGCCCAGCTGGATCCGGAGACGCTGATCAAGACGCTGCAGGAAAGCGGCGATCTGGATCCCACGACGCGACTGGAGGCCGATCGCAAGAACAAGGCGATCATCGCTTATGCGCCGCTGACGGACCATTTGATGATTCGCACGCTGGTCCAGAAACTCGACGGCAGCGGTCGTCAGTTCGAGGTCATTCGGTTGCGGCGGCTGGAAGCCGACTATGTATCCGGCACCATCACGTTCATGATGGGGCAGGAGCAGAAGACCGAGGAGCCGCCGCGCTACTTTGGCTACTGGGACGGTCGCTCGCGGTCGTCTGACCAGGACAGTCAGGATAAATTCCGGGTGGACGCGGACGTGGCGGGCAATCGGCTGCTGATGTGGGCGAACGAGATCGAAATGGAGGAAGTCCGCAAGCTGCTGGTCAAGCTGGGCGAAATCCCGACCGAGGGCGGCAATCCGGAGCGGGTCCGCGTGCTGGACGTGGATACGGGCGACGACATGCTGCAACTGCTGGAACAGATTCGCCTCTCCTGGCCCGCGCTGGCCCCCAACCCGATTGTCTTGCCGCCGCCCGAGTCGCTGTCCAAGCCGGCGCGGCCGGCGATGGAACCGAGTGATGAGGGCGCCGCCGAGGGCGAACCGCCAGCCACGCCCGGGGGCACGACGGGCCAACCACCGACGACGCCGGCAACGTCCGTCGAGGCCGATGCGCGGCCGGCTCCGCGCCCGTCCCCAACCGCACGGGTCCGCTTTGCCCAGCTGACGGCGGCCGAAGCGGCGGCCGAGCCGCGTCCGGCAGACGCTCCGGCCGAACCGGGGGACCGGTTTCCCGACCCGACCGCTGACCCGGGGGGCCTGCTGCTGGAGAATCGGTCGGCTCGTGCGGATCGGGCGGCAGCGGGCGGCGAAACCGTCTCTCCGGCGCCCGTCCAGATCGCGGTCGGCCCCGACGGTCGGCTGGTGATCTCGTCGCAAGATACCGCGGCACTGGATCTGCTCGAAGAGCTTCTCGCGCAACTGGCCCCGTCGCGCAAGGATTTCAAAATCTTTCCCTTGAAGTATGCCTCGTCGCTGTGGGTCAAACTGAACTTGCAGGATTACTTCAAGGAAGAGTCGGAGGACAAGAGCCGCCGGCGGAACGTGTTCTACTTTGATAACTCGCCGCCCCCCGAAAAACAAAAGAGCTACCGGCTGTCTCAGCGCAAGCCGCTGAAGTTCATCGACGATCTGGACACCAACACCATCCTGGTCGTGGGCGCCAACGCCGAGCAGTTGCAAACGATCGAGGAGTTGATCCAGTTGTGGGACTCGCCCCCGCCGTCCGATACTCAGTCGGCGCGGCTGACCGCCGTGTTTGCGATCCGCTACTCGAAGGCCGAAACCATCGCCGAGACGGTGAAAGAGGTGTACCTGGATTTGCTCAGCTCGAACGACAAGGCCCTGCAGCGAAACCGCGACGACAAACGGCCCACCAATCAGACGACTTATATTCTCGGCGAGGCGGGCGGCGGCGAGCCGGATCGCCGGACGCAGGTTTCCTTCAAAGGCAAGCTGTCGATCGGCGTCGATGCCGTTTCCAACACGTTGCTCGTCTCCACCGAAGGCCAGACGCTGATGGAGAATGTCAGCAAGATGATCCAGGCGTTGGACGATGCGGCCAAGCCGCTGTCCGAAGTCCAGGTGGTGGCGATCCAGGGCAACATGAACGCCGAGCGCGTCCGTAAAGTGCTGAGCGAGATGCTGGGCGAGAAGGCCGTTCAGCCCGGCCAAGCGGCGAACCCGCCGCCGGGCGGGCCTCCGCCCGGCCAGCCCGGATGGCAGCCGCCCGGCGGCGGTCGAGGCGGCTGAGCGCTGGACGCCTCGGAACGGACAAGGTTTCCTCCCCAGCCAGCGGTTACCGCGGCGTGGCCAGCATCCGCAGCAGGTCTTCGGGATCGCACGGCTTGACGAGATGCTCGTCAAAGCCCGCTGCCTTGACGGCAGCCCGGTCGGACGGGCGGCCGTAGCCGGTCAAGGCCACCAGACGGGGGCAGCGTTCGCCACACGCGGCTCGTGCCCGGCGGGCCACTTCGTAACCGTCGAGGCCCGGCAGGCCGATGTCGATCAGGGCCACATCGAACCGTTCGCGGGTCAGCGTAGCCAACCCTTGGCTGCCGTCCGCGGCGGCTTGCACGTCGTGGCCTTCCAGCGCCAGCAGCGTCAGCAGCATGGAGCGGACATCGGCATTGTCCTCCACTACCAGAACTCGGGAGAGTATCGTCGGCGGTTCGGCCGGTGCCTTGTGGTCAGGCGGCAGCGCGGCCTCGGCCAGCAGCGGCACGCGCACCACGAATCGACTGCCTTGTCCCAGTCCGGTGCTGTGGGCAGCCACGCGGCCGCCATGCATCTCGACCAACATGCGGACCAGCGTCAAGCCGATGCCCAAACCGCCCAGCTGGCGGTGTAACGTCGTGTCCGCCTGGACAAACAAATCGAAGACGCTCTCCAACATCCCGTCGGCAATGCCGATGCCGTTATCCTCGACGGTCAGCACGGCGTCCTGACCCTCGAGCTGCAACCGGAGGAAAATTCGCCCACCCGGCGGCGTGAATTTCACGGCGTTCATCAGCAAGTTCACCTGAATCTGTTGCAACCGCGCGGGATCGCCCCGCACGATCAAGGGCCGATTCGGGACATCGACCACCAAGGCCAGTTGTCGCGCGTCCGCCAACGTCCGAACCGCGGCCACGGCTTCGGACAAGACGGCGGCCAAATCAACCTCTTCCCGGACCAGCGAGATCTTGCCCTGCATCACGCGGGAGATGTCCAGCAGATCGTCGAGCAGCGCGGACATCTGTTGTGCCTGCCGCTCGATCACCGCCAGCGCGTCGCCGAACGGGCCGGTTTGGGCCTGCATCCGCTTGACGACACACGCGGCGCTAAGGATCGCGCCCAGCGGATTGCGCAGCTCGTGCGACAGCATCGCCAGGAATTGATCGCGCTGGCGAACCGCCTCGACCGCCAGACCCTCCGCCCGCTTCTGCTCGCTGATATCGCGAGCCACATGCACGCTGCCCATGATCGCACCGCCGGGACCGTGAATGGGCGATACCGATACCAGGAATGTGCCGCCCAGGCGTTCGTCGTAGACTTCCACCGCGTGCGCGTCGCCGCCGGCCAACAGCCGCGCGTGCGGACAGAACATGGGTGGCGTGTGCGCATCGTGAACGACCTGGTGACAGCTCTGTCCGATCAGGTCTTCCGGGGCGCAACCCATCCGCTGGGCCATCGCCCGATTGGCGCGCACCACGCGATGCTGGGTGTCCAAGATCATCACCAGATCAGGCACGGCATCAAAGGTTCGCGCCCAATCGTCGCTTAGGCGAGTGCTCTGAAGTTCATCCATGCGGCACCCCGAGTCGAGTTCAGAGGAGTTTGATCCGTCGTTTCGTCGTCGGTCCGAGGGACCGAACCAAGCTAGTTATAAGCAAAGCATTTTGTTTTGCAACGGGTTTGCGCCCGCTGCGCAGTTCGCGCAGGCGGGGCTGCTAGCAATGCCTGTTTTTCCAAGCTTCGGTGGAAAGATTGCATGAACCGGCTGACCTTTCCGATTCTGTAAGTAGAAACGATCGTTGCGTCCTTTGGGATATGGCAAACTGTAACTCATGGCGGAGAATCGAGTGGGCTCGTTGCTGGTTCGCGCCCTGTGCTGCTGGTGTTTGCTGGTGACTGCCGTCGGCTGTAGCCGCACGCGCTATCGCTTGGCAGCCGACCGGGACGCTGTTGCCGTACTTGGGGAGAAGTCCGCTGGCAAGCCGTGGCAGCTGCCGCCGATGTTCTCGATCTACCCGCATCCGCAGTCGCGGTTCTTCGACCCCACGCCCAACGATGATCCGATCCTGCCGGTGCCCGCTCCGCAGCTGTACGCCTACAGGCTGCCCCAACTGCCGCAGCGCGATCCGCAGCGTTTTCGCGGCGAACCGGGGGAATCCCTAGCCGCCTCGGCTCCTGGCGAGCTGCGCGTCTCGGACACGAATCTTGCCGGGCCGATTGCGAGAGTCGGCGCCGCGGCCAATGCTCAGGCCAAACCGGCTCCTTTTCCTTTCCAGCAAGTCGCGTATCAACCTGCAGAGGACGCGCGGGACATTACGTCGGTCGACCTGGAGCAACTGTCGCTGGTCTTGGGGGTTTCCGTCGAAGAACTTCAGATTCTGCCGATCCCCCCGGCAATTTGGCAATCGCTGCCGGACGAGTGCCTGAGGCGGATGTTCGAATTCGCTTCGGTCCGCGAGGAGTACCGAAGTTCGTTCAACCGCGATCCGAGTGACGACCTGCGGGACCGCTCGCAACGGCTGGCCTTGGAGGACATCGTCGAACTGGCGTTGCTCAACAGCCGGGAGTACCAGGCCCAGAAAGAACGGCTGTACTTGACGGCCTTGAACTTGTCGTTGGAGCGGTTCGATTACGACGTCAAATTCTCCACCAGCGGCAACCGGATGACCGTCGACTATTTGGACGGCCCCGCTTCCCAGGGTCGGCAGAGCACGTTGTCCATTCCGAGTTCGCTGACGGGCGACCGGTTGCTGGCCACCGGCGGTACCGTTTTGGCCAGCTTCGCCAACCGGGTGGTCCTCACATTCAACGGCCCCAACGGATTCACGGCGGATATCGGTTCCGACCTGTTGTACGAGTTGTCGCAGACGGTCTTTCAGCGCGATTTCGTGCTGGAGAACCTGACGCAGGCGGAACGCGATGTGGTGTACGCCATGCGCAGCTTTGCCCGTTTCCGCAAAACGCTGTTCCGCGATCTTGCCACGCAGTACTACCGGTTGCTGCTGACCTATCGCGGCATCGAGATCGTGTCGCAGGACTATTTCAGCAATCTTCGCGGCTTCAATCAGGGCGAAGCGGAGTACCGGGCCGGGCGGCTGCCGCGATTCCAGGTGGACCAATTCGAGCAGAGCACGCTGGAAAGCCGCCGGCAGCTGATCAGCGAATGCAACACGCTGGAGCAGAATCTGGACCGGCTGAAGATCCGAATCGGTTTGCCGCCGGAGTTGCCGGTCAACCTGGACTTGACCGAGTTGGACCAGCTGACGCTGCGCGACGAGGTGACGGCGGTCGCCGAGCGAGTTCGGCGATCGCGGCGAAACTTGATCACCGAGCGCGAGCAGCCCGCGGTGACTCGCGCTGCCCTGCTCAACGGGTCGGTGGATCTGGTCCGCAAGATGCTGCTGGTCGAGCAATTGCAGCAGCGGTTGGGCGAGGAAGCACCGGCGTTGGCCTCGCTGCAAGTGGAACTGGCCCGGCTGGCTGCCGCCGAAGCCCAATTGGAGGTTCAGTTCAGCCGGGATGTGTTGACGCAGGAACAGGGACTTGTCCCCGCGGCACCGCCCTTGCGGATCTACCAGCGGACGATGGATCTGGTCAATTCGCTGCTGGTGCTCACCGCCCGCCAACTGCGCGTGGCGGAACTGCGGAACTTGGATGCCGAGCATCGGAATGCGATTCAAGTCCGCGTGGACGAGCTGTTGCAGCGCAACGTCACGTTGCAGGAGGATTTGGACAAGGTGATCGTCGATCGGCAATTGGCTCGGATTCCGGAATTCGTCCAGGCCGCCGCCGGACTGCTGGCGGACACGTCGGCCGTCTCGCAACAGATGCAAGCCTTGCTGCCGACTGTGCCCGCCGATGCCGACGCCGCGATGCAGGAGGCGCTGGCCGATGCCGACCGGTTGATCGGCGAGAGCCAGGAGCTGCTGGCGCGTGAGGCCGGCGGCCTGGTCCCGGTCGAAATCGGCGTCGAGGAAGCCCTGCTGACGGCCTTGACGCTGCGATACGATTTGATGAACCAGCGCGAGACGTTGGCCGACGCGTGGCGGGATATCAAGTTTGCGGGCGACGATTTGAAATCGGTCCTCAATCTGCGCGCCAGCCAGCGGATGCGAACCCGCAGCGATACCAATCGGCCGTTCGACTTTACCTTCGACGACAGCGACACCCGGCTGACGGTCACCTTCGATGCTCCTCTCAACCGCCGCGCCCAGCGGAACCGCTTTCGCAAGTCGCTGATCGATTACAACGCCGGACTCCGCACCCTGATGGAGCAAGAGGACGAGGTCAAGTTTAACGTCCGCGACAGCCTGCGAAGACTGTTGCTGGACCGGGAACAGTACCGCATCGACGTGGCCAGTGCCGCGCTGGCGTACGAGCGGCGGATCAGCACCCGGCTGCAATTGCGGCTGGGCGTCCAGAACATTCGCGTAGAAGACGTGCTGGACGCACAACAAGCGTACACGCGATCGTTGAACCGCCTGGCCGGCTCGCACATCCAGTACATCCTGGACCGCATCGGCCTGTTCCTGGATCTGGAATTGCTGGAGGTCGACGAGGCCGGCTTCTGGCAACAGCTGTACGACGACGACCACCAGCCGACGTCGAATCTCTACCTGCCGGAATACGCGCTGCCGGTGTACGGGCAACTGCCGCGCGGCACCTGGCCTTCGCACCAGATCAAGCGGATGCTGGACGTGCCGCCGGGCCAGGCCATGATCTATCGGCCCGACGGCGAGGGGCAGGATGCCGCCGAGGAAATCGCCACCCCGCCAGCCGACGCGCCGCTAGTACCGCCCGACGAAGCGGCCACGATACCGGCGACGGAGGATTGAGGCGCCATCCTCGATCACGGTCTTCGCAGTTGCGCATTTTCATCGTCCCCATCCGGCCCCGTACCGGTGGAACCAGGTTTGGAGTGCGGGGTCTTGTCAACGCTCTCTTGGAGCGACTTCTCGCCCGTTGGGGTTTTCCCGCCGCCAGCCAGCTTGCTAGAATACACGCATGAAATACGCCTACCCACCCGACGTACTGCAGTTCGTCCAGCGTTCACTGGAAACAGGCGACCATGCGTCCGAGGATGAAGTCGTCGTTGCCGGCATGAGGGCACTCCGCGATGTCAAGCAGCGGTTTCTTGGACAAGATCGACGCCAAGCTGAAGTTCCTCGCCCAGCATCCATTGGCTGGCGAATCGCGACCCGAGTTGGCAGCGGACGTTCGGTCTTCCCCCGTTGGCAACTACGTCAAAAACAACGATGCTGACAATCGGCATCATTGCGCACCATTACACGCCGCTCCCAGCCGCGGCTGGTCAAGTGATAAAGTCCGTTCTCGATGTCGATTCGCAAAGGTCGAGCCATGACCCGGTCGTATCCCCTCTTAAGTTCTAAGTCAAGACCTGACCCCATTCCGTGCTGTGTACAACCCGTCCGCAAGACGATAAAATCCGGATTATGAACACGACCCTGACACTCGAAATCGACGAGCAACTACTTGATCGGGCGCATCGTCGCGCGGTGAACGAGAACAAGTCTGTTCCGGCGTGGGTTGCGGATCTTCTTCGGCGAGCGTTGGACGAAGCGGAGGATTACGAACAGGACCGGCGTCGGGCTCTGCAGCACTTGGACGCAGGTTTTCACCTTGGCGGTCGCCCGCTAAGCCGCGAGGAAGTTCATGACCGTAGTTGACATCCTCCTGGATACGAACCTCCTGATCTATGCGCACGATGTGGATGCAGGCGATCGACACACCAAAGCCGCACGACTGGTCCGGGGGTTTTGGGACCGCCGCGAGGTCCCAGCGGTCAGCATTCAAATCCTCCAGGAAATGCACGTCAACTTGCTTCGCAAGGGAGTTCCCGTGGCGGATTCCGCGGACATCGTCCGGAGTTATCTGGCTTGGCGTGTCATGGAGAACACCCGGGCGCTACTGCGGCACGCGTTGGCGCTGCAGCAGCGATGGCAGCTTTCCTACTGGGATGCGGCGGTGGTTGCCGCTGCTCAGCAAGCCGGTGCTCGTGAACTGTGGACCGAGGACTTGACGGCCGGCCAAGACTTCAACGGAGTCGTGGTCGTCAATCCGCTGCTTTGAACGCGAGGTGCCAGCATCAGAAGAAACAACTGTCGGTTACTTCGGATCCGAAGCGACTGTAAGCTCTAAGTCAAGAGTCGCGGTAGGGACCGCCGGTTACCCGGCGGCGCCCCGCACAGATCCGTACGTCGGGAACTACCCCATACGGCTCCTACTTCGGGTGTGTGACGGCGAAACGTCTTACTGCTTCCCGTACGCCGCCCAGACCGAACGACACGGAGTTCCGGCACTGCGTCCGGTCCATGGCCTGCTGGGCGCCGTTCCCCTTGGTCGATCCCCTTTCCTCCACAGACTCCGTGGCCACCGTCGCTCCTAGCCTTGTTCGCCTGCTTCTCAGGTACTACGAGATCGTCCGACTCCCCGAAGACGTTCGCGTCGGCTGTTCGGCACAGGCCTTGTCCGACCGCTCCTTGCCGCCCCACGGTACAACCGTGCGGGCCGACTCCTAGGGGGGAGAGTCGTGCTTCGGCCGAGGAGATCTTCGCTCTTCTCCCGGTTCCCGTGCTGAAAGGTTCCACGCATGCGCAGGGTCTCAGACTCCGCCGCGTCGCCCGCTGACTCGCCAAAAAGCGTCAACGGGCGTGTGGCCTTCCCCATGTCAGGACAAGGTCGGCACGCGGGAGTGGTGATTTCGGAGGTCAATACCTGGCCTGCGTGTACCCCTATCCCAGCAACACCCGCGATGTTACCATCGCCAGCGCAGGACGCGGGGCCGAGACGGTTGGCTAGACCTTTCTCGTATGGCTCTTTCATCCACACCTCTCAGCCGGTTTTGACCGGCGCTTTCCCTGACACCGTTTCGTTCCCTCAGCCCGCCGGCCAACGCAATCGCCCCGCACAGCCGGCCGGCTGGCTGGTCTTCTGTCCGCACGATTGGAATCAACCGGCCGCGACGGGTTGACGCGACCACATCGCGCGAGTAGAACGCGGCTCGGTTGCATCCCTTGGCGTGTCCTGGGTATCGTGCTCGTGCTCAGCGAAGCGGTGCTCGTAATCGTAATCGATGTCATCATACGCTGCGCTGGCCTCAGCGACGCCATCGAATTTCATCGCCATCCGAGTCAGCATTGCGACAATCCGATGCAACATCGCTTTCATCGCAGCATCATCCTGGACCTTAATGCCTTTTGTCGTCACCAATACGTCCTGGATCGCGGCACACTCCAGGGCAGAACCGCGTGCGATGTCGAGAAATCGAGCACGATCTTTGAGGCGGCGTTTTTCGTTGCCCTCGGCGATGTTTGATGGGATCGATTGTGCAGCACGAAGCCATTGATCGCGCGCGTGACGATGTAGCCCCTCAAGGGCGCGTGAGACGCTTCGAAGGAGCGAGCAACATAATCGTTGGAGAGACGGTAAACGTCAAGTCGTTCGTGGTCGAAAGTTTGCACGGTCATCAGTCTTAGTTCCGATTACAATTACGAGCACGATTACGAGCACGATTACGAGCACGAGCACGAGCACGAGCACGAGCACGAGCACGAGGGGGCATCGCCAGACTTGTAATTATCCCGCCGGGTTGTCCTCGCTCCGGCGGTGTTCTCTGGCCGGATTGTTTGATAATACCCGACAGCGTCTATCGAGACGATCCTGCACCGTGGCCAAAAGCCGCCGTCGTTGGCCAAAGAACACGGCTGGCGTGTCGGATTGGCCACGGTCGCGAAAGACGGCAATCGTGTTCACTGGCCGGCTCCGTCCACAGAACACGGGACAGGCATGGGGCGTGCCGATCCCGATGGCGATCAGAAGTCACTGGGTGATCCGGTCAGATCTGCCTCCTGAGTTCGCTGACGGTGGGGCCCCTTCATAGGGCCTGGCAACTTGGGCTGCTGCCTGGTACCCTAGCTGATGCATCGCGGGCCGTACCGCGACAATCCATTCGAGCGGCAGGCCGTTTGGGGCAGAAGGGCAGAACAGGCAAGGGGTGCTGGAAACGCCTGCGGAAGGAAGATGAACGAGATGTCGGAAACGAAATCCACCTACTTCGACCAAGCTGCTACGACCTGGGACGACAATCCGATCAGGGTAGCCCTAATGAAAGCCGTGGCGGGAGCCATTATCCGCCAAGCCCAGCCTACGTCCAGAATGGCGATGCTTGATTACGGATGCGGCACTGGCCTGATCAGCTTCTTCCTGGCTCCGCACGTCGGCACCGCGATGGCCGCCGACAGCTCCGAGGGGATGCTGACGGTCTTGCGGCAGAAGATCGAGCAGAACGGTGTGAAGACGATTCGGCCCGTTCGCCTGGATCTGGAATGCGATCCTTTGCCCGAGGACCGTTACGATTTGATTGTGACGAACATGGTTATGCACCACGTCTCTGACACGCTGGGGATGTTGCAGAAGTTCCACGCCCTGCTCCGTCCTGACGGGGTGCTGTGCATTTCGGATCTCGACACTGAGCCAGGTGTGTTCCACGATGCCGAAGCTGCCACGACCGTACATCATCACGGCTTCGACCGGCAGGAATTCAAGGGGCTGATGCTCCAAGTTGGCTTCTGCGACCTTGGCGACAGTACCGTCCACACGATTCGCAAGCCGGTCGCAAGTGGCGGCGAACGGGACTTCCCGGTGTTTCTGATTTCAGGCAGGCGGTTACGTTCTGGCATCGGTCGGTCATCGCCGAAGCCCTGTTCGTGCCATACCTGGCCTGGGTTACGTTTGCCAGCATCCTGAACTTCCCCATTTGGCGGCTGAATGTGTAGCGTATGACAGAGGCAGTTCGGAAACACTTCGAGGTCAGATCGGCCCGGAACGCCGAGTTCTTCCGGTCGGATCGCCCGTGGGCGGCGATCTCGATCAGCTCCGGTCACGAGCACCCGGTCTTGAGCGAGGCCAACCGGGTGGGCCTGTTGCGGCTCGTGTTCGACGACATCACGCAACCGGACACGCCCCGCTCGTTCACGCCCGCACTGGCAGCCGAAATCCTGGACTTTGTGGCGAGCGTCTGGGACCAGGCCGAAGCGTTCCTGATCCACTGCGACGTCGGCCTGTCGCGATCGCCGAGCGTCGCGGCGGCCTTGTCCCGCATCTACTATGGTGACGATGGGCCGTGGTTCGAGTTGGAATTCCCGAACCGCCTGGTCTACGACGTGCTCGTCGAAACGCACTACCGGAAGCAGACCGTGGGTTGAAACCCACGGCTACGGTCACGGGGTCGCTACGCGACTGGTCTGCTCGTTGCCGATGGCCGCTACGGCTGGACGATCTCGTAAGGAATCGGCGGCAGTGTGAACGAAGTCCCGCTTTTGGTGTTCGCCCCGGGCTTCGTCTTGGGCTTCGCCTGGCTGGTTGGCGCTGCCGGTTTCCGGCCCTCGGCCACGAGGACCAGGTTCCCCTTCTGGCCCGGCTGAACCTTGGCGGCGTCACTCTGGAATACGACCTCGATGTCGCCCGCGGAACGCGCCACGTTCTTGATACGGATTCCCTCCGGCGGATCGTTCAGCACCAGCGCAAGCCGCTGCAACGGCGTATTGGGAGGGATGCCCAGACGCACGCGGCCCGTTCCCCCGGCGGCAATGCGTGTGGGCCCCGCGTCCAAGATCTGCACCCGGCCTCGGACAACGTCGCGTCCGGTCACGGCCACTCGCAACTCTTGCGCAGGTACCAGATGCCGGTAGGCGAACGCCTGCATCATGTCTTGCGACGGCACGACCGGGCGAGTGACATCGCGGCCGTCAATCGTCGCGCGGCCTTCCAAAGTCAAGCCGAACGGTTCCGGGGAAGGCGACATCGGCGCCGAGAGCGTGAGCTGGACTTCATCTTGACCCGCCGGGAGAACATTCCCGCCGAGGGAAAATCCGGCCGGCGGATCTCGCAGCGTCAAGCGGATCTCGCCCGCGAACCCGTCTTTGCGCAAGGCATAGACGGTCAACGGAACGGACGATCCGGTGCGGGCATAGACACTGGCCGGCACCACGCGCAATTCGAAATCGGGCCGCGGCGGAGTGATCCGCAAACGGTAGCCGTACTCCGGGCCGCCCTGATGCTGCATATCGGTCAGGTGCAGATAGTATTTGCCGTCGGCGGGCAAGGCGACGCGCAGCCAGGAGTCGGCGTGATGCGTGGTCAGCCCCGCGCCCTTGTCTTCGTAATCGTCGTTCATCGCCAACTGTTGGCCCGCCGCGTCGGTCAGCTTGAGCACCGAGTCGAGCGGCGAGTTCAACCGGCGAGCATGCACCTCCGCGACGATCTCGTCGCCGGCGCGGCCGTCAAAGCAGAACCCGTCGCTGTCACCCGGCTGACCAATCCGCCCGTTGACGATGACGGGCAAGGTGACCCGCTGGGCCTGAGCGGGCTGGTCGTTCGGCTCTTGCTCCAAGCATTCCGGCAACGTGTCCACGGCAAAAGGCACACGGCCGGACAACCATTCCTGGCCGCGCACGGCCAGCGGGCAGACCCCCGGCACCTGATCTTGGTTGTCCACGGTCAAGCGAGTCGTCGGCAGATTCCAGCCCGTCAGTTCGACGGCGATTCGAGCATCGGCTGGACCGCCCAGCGGGAACACGCTGGTCACAAACGGCAGTTCGCCGATGGCGATGCGATAGACGAAATCTTCGCGGCCGCGGTAGATGGCGTCTTTGATTTCGACGATGTACTGGCCGTCGGCGGGGATCCGATAATACAGCACGGGATCGGGGTGGAAGTGAAAATCGTCTTCGTATGCCAGTTCCTTGCCCTGGTCATCGTACACCGCCAGCGTGGCCTGAAACCATCCCGGCACGGCGTCGGCGATGTACGGCATCAGCTCGCGTGCGCTGGCTACGACCACCAAGGGCTGGCCCTGACGCGCGGAAAACCGATACCGATCGACCTTGCCGGGCATGATCTGGCCGTTGATGACGGCCGGCAACTGGACGGTCATCGCGGGCTCCGAGGTGCGGCTCTTGGGCGCCACGGCCGTCTTGGCGACGGCGCTCTTCTGCTCCGAGATGTTCTTGGCGGCGGGGGCCGAGAATTCGGGCAACTGACCGACGTAGAACACCAGCGGGTTGGACAGCGCGGTCGGCGTGGCGATCCGCAGTTCGCGACGGCCCGGTTTCGCATCGGGGGCCACCGTCACGCGGAGGATGGCCAGTTCGCCGATAGCCGGATTGGCGGGTCGGCGCACGGCGGAACTGATCCTCTTTCGGGTCTCGAGCAAGAGCGTCTCGTCGGCGTCTGTCCAGGTCGCGCCGGCGTATTTCTTCTTCAGTTCTTCCAGCTCCTTGTCCTGCGCCGCATCGTCGGTCTTGACCGACTTGGCGCTTTGAAAGCTGCGGAATTGCTCCAAGGCTCGAAAGTCCTTGCGGACCACCGCGCGGCGGGCGAGCAATTCGTCCACTTTGATCCGCAGTTCGTTGAGCTCCTTGCCGGAGATCGGCTGGACGAGTTCGACGATCGCGGCCTGGACACCGCCCCCCGACACATCCACCGCGTTGGCGCCGGTCAGGAACTGGCCGCCCACGACCGCTTCGAACGCGGCGCCCTGCTGGCCGCCCGCGGGATAGACGTAACCGATACTCAGACTGCGCTGTTGCGCGACAGCCGGGAAGGCGACCGCCGCCCAAACCGCCAGCCCCAGGACCGCATACCATCGGGAAGGAACCATACCTCGCTCCTGTCGTTTTGAACTCACATGATTTCCGTCAAGCGTCCGCCCGATTTTGCGCCCTCGGCGGCGGTGGGGAGAACGGTGGCCAGCTGACCTTGGGGATGGGGCAGGGTGCCCGAGGTGTCGATGCCCAGCAACTCGTACATGCTGCCGATCAGGTCCACCGGATACACGGGCCGGTCCTGGACCTCTTCGCCCTTGTCGGTGGACGAGCCGACGACGCGCCCGCCCTGGAATCCGCCGCCGGCCACCAGCACGGAAAACACCTTGCCATAGTGGTTGCGCCCGCCGTTCCAAGGCGCCTCCCACTGGACCCGCGGCGACCTGCCGAATTCGCCACAACACCACACGATGGTGCTGTCGAGCAGGCCGTGCTGCGACAGATCCTGCAGCAGGGTTGCCAGGCCCTTGTCCAGTTCCGGCAGCTTTCGCTGCATGGCCTGGAAATGACTCTTGTGCGTGTCCCAGCCGCTGTAGTTGATCGTGATGTAGGGCACTCCCTTTTCGACCAGCCGCCGCGCCAGCAAACAAGCTTGTCCAAACGTGGTCCGCCCGTAGCGGCCGCGCAGATCGTCGTTCTCCTGGGCCAAATCGAACACCTTGCCGGCGTCGCCCAGGATCAAGTCATACGCCTGTTGGTCGCACTGGTTCAAGGCGGCCAACTGGGGATCGTTGGGCATCGCGTGTTCCAGCGAGTTCAGTTTCTTTAGGAAATCGCGCCGGTCCCGTTGCCGTTGCTCGGTGATGCCTTGAGCCACCACGCCTTCGACGACGAACGGAGTCCGACCGGGGTCGCCGCCCGTGGCAAACGGTTTGTAGCGGCCGCCCAAAAAGCCGGCCTCGGAGAACCGGCCCTGCGGTTGAGTCACCACGATGTAGGGAGGAATCAGGCCCTGGTACCCGGCGTCATAGCCGCGGAACAACGAGACCACGGCACCGGCGCACGGATATACCTCGCGGCCGCCCGGTTCCCGCGCTGTCTGGACCATGTAGGCCGCCGTCTCGTGGCCGTTGATGCCGTGGGTCATGCTGCGGATCAGGGAGTACTTGTCCGCCTGCTGGGCCAGTTCCGGCAACAACTCGCCGATGCGGATGCCATCCACGTTGGTCGGGATGGTGTTCTTCAGCGGCCCCGTGTAGTCGGAACCGGCGTCCGGCTTCGGATCAAAGGTGTCGATGTGGCTGGCGCCGCCCCAGAGCCAGACCTGAATCACCGACTTGGCCTTGGCTTCGATTCTCGCGCCGGCCTTGGCCGACGGCGTCGCGCTGGCGTCATTGGCCCGCAAATGGCTGCCTACCAGCAGACCGGTGCCTGCCAACAAGCCGCGTTGAACCGCCTCGCGCCGAGAAATCGGCTCGCCGACCCCTGCGCCAATCTGGATACCGTACTCTGTCTTCATCGTCACCGTCTCCGCGTTTGTCTTCTGTCGTCTGTCGTCAATGCCGATACAGGAACTCTGCGCTGTTGATCAGGGCCCAAGTGAGGTCCACCCCGGCCTCGCGCCGGGACGTGGTGGATTCGACATACTCTGCCATCGTCTTCAATTCCGCTTCGGTCGGAAAACGGGACAGGATGGTCAGGTACAGGATGGACGCGATTTCGCCCGGCGGTCTTGCGCCACCGCCGCTGACCGGCTTGGTGGCCTTGCGATTCTTGTTGGCCTTGCCGGACGACGGGGCCGCCGCGGATTGGAACAGTGCCTGCAATTTCGGGCTGTTTTCGATCTTCCGCTGGATGTGACTCGAATTCAGCAAGTGCAGCCGCTGATCGGCCGTGGGCCGATTGCTCCGTTCCGATTCCAAGCCGGTATCGCGCGACGGGCGTCCGAATTGTTCCAGGAAAGGACTCGTGATGCTGCCGTCCGGCAGGGCGATCGAGCGCAGCCCCTCGGGAATAAAGGTAAAGGGTTCCGGGATCGGACTCGAATACTGCTCGGTCGTGCCGGTGATCTGGTTCAAGGCGTCGATCAGCACCTCGGCTTCTAACCGCCGCAACGGATAACTGGCGAACAGGGCCGCCGCCTCGGGCTTGTCGCTGTGCGGAATCGAGGACAACTGGTAGGTTTTCGAGTTGAGAATCAAGCGGTAGATGTGCTTCAGATCGTAATCGGCGGCGACCAACTGGCCTTCCAAAAAGGCGAGCAATTCGGGGTTGCTGGCCGGATTGTCCAGCCGAATGTCATCCGGCTCGTGAATGATGCCTCGCCCCAACAGCCAAGCCCAGACGCGGTTGACGATATTCCGGGCGAACCAAGGGTTGTCCGAGGCAATCAGCCAATCGGCAAAGACTTGCCGCGGATCGCGGTCTGGGGACAGCTTGGCCGCCGTTCCGTCTGGGAACATGGCGGGCGACCGTTCACCGGCTGCCGGGTCCGCGGCCATTTCCGGATCGAACGAAACGATCTCCTCTTTCCATTCGGTCGTGGACTTGAAGTTGATTTGCGAAAAAAACGCCGCCATGCCCGACAGACGTTCTTTCGGCCACTTGTCGGCTCGTGCTCCCATGAACGTCAAGGCCACCGCTTGGGCGATACCCTCCGGAGTCTTGCTCTGGACGGCTCGGTAAAAGTTTACCTGGCCGACGCGAAAGTTGCTGCCGTTGGTGGTCAGCAGCTCGCGGACGAACCGGTCATAGGGAACACCGTCTCGAATACTGGTCTGAATCCAGCGGTGATAGGCCTGGGCGGCATTGGGCCACAGATTGATGGGAAACTCGGCCTTGACCCGCAGCACATCGCTCCACTTCATGGCCCAATAGTCGGCAAACTCCTCCCGTTCCAACAGATGCTCGATCAAGGCGGGGCGTTTGTCGGGGTCCGGGTCGCGCAGGAACTGGCGTGCCTCTTGGGCGGTCGGCAACGTGCCGATGACATCGAGATAGGCGCGCCGCACGAACACCGCGTCCGAGCACACGGCAGCCGGCTCGATCCCCGCTTGCTCCAAACGGGCGAAAACCAGTTCGTCCAGCTTGCCTTGCAGCGGCACATCGACCGGGTTGACGAAAATCCGCGAGGCCGCTTCCTCCGCACCGGCACCGGCCGTGATTGCCGCCAGAAGAACGACGAAGACCAGAGACGTTCCCATAAATGCTCCACGAACAGAGTTTTCAAGTCCTACGTCGTAAGATGCGCGGCGAAGACAAATTATTGCAGGACGGACGATCCTGTCCACCGTTTTTTCGGACAGAATTGTCCGATCCGCTTGGGCAGGGGCAGCTCGGAAAGCGAGTGGCGTCCAGAATCGGCCAGTGGCGGGGAGTCTGCCGCGTCGGCCAAGAAACTCGACAATCGCCAGGAGTTCCCGTTGCCGCATGATTTTGTATAGAATCGTAACCGTACGTTGCCTGCTGCTCCGTTTTCTCCAACCCCGTTGAGATGCCCCCATGACCCCATCCTCGCCGCTTCCCAAGTCCGAGTTGACGTCCTCTCAGGATACCACCTGCTGCAGCGCCATCCGCGGTTGCTGTGGGCCGATCGACCGCCGCACCTTTTTGAAGTGGAGCGGCGCGGCGGCCGCCGCGGCTTCGGTCACCCGCGTAACGCCCATCGCCGGACCGTTCGCGGCCGAGGACTTTGGCGATCATTTTGTGCCGGCCGACAAGAAGCTGAACCCAGCGTGGCTCGCCCAGCTGACGGACCGCGGCGAACGCACATGGTATGGCGGCAAGGATCTGGAGACGATCGGGATGCCGATCGGCGGCGTGTGCGCCGGTCAACTGTACTTGGCGGGCGACGGACGGTTGGTCCACTGGGACCTGTTCAACGAACCCAACTTTACCGGCTACGGCGCGACGAATTACGAAGTCGGCAAGCAGCCGACGCGGGTGCTGGAACAGGGGTTCGCGATCCGCGTGGAATCCGGCGGAAAGGCCGTCGTGCGGCGACTGGACTGCGACGACTTTCCCGGCGTGCGGTTCTGCGGCGAGTACCCCCTGGGGTTCGTCGAATATGCCGACGCGGACGCGCCCGTCCAGGTCAAGCTGGAAGCGTTCTCGCCGTTCATACCGCTCGACGCAGCCGACTCGGCCCTGCCCGCCACCGTGCTGCAGTTCACGCTAAGAAACACGTCCGCACAACCTGCCACCGTCAGTCTGGCGGGCTGGCTGGAAAACGGCGTTTGCCTTGCCAGCGGACGGGAGATGCACGGCACACGCGTGAACCGCATCGAGCGTCGCGAGGGACTGTCGATGGTTCTGGGGCGTGCGCAGCCCGCGTCGTCCCCGGCCACTTCGCGTCCGCCGCTGGTGCTGGCCGACTTTGAAGGCGAAGATTACGGCGATTGGCAAGTCGAGGGCGAGGCGTTCGGCACGCGCCCGGCGCGAGGGACGCTGGACGGCCAGCAGGCCGTTAGCGGTTTTGTCGGCAAAGGGCTCGTGAATACCTACCTGGGCGGCAACGATCGAAAGCAGGGCAAGCTGACATCGCCGTCCTTTACCATCGATCGGGCGTGGATCTGTTTCTTGATCGGCGGCGGCAATCACGCGGGCCGCACGTGCATCAACTTGATGGTCGATGGCAAGGTCGTGCTGGCCGCGGTCGGCAAGGACAACGAGAAACTGACGTGGCACAACTGGGATGTGCGGCCCTATCAAGGCAAACAAGCCACGATCGAAATCGTCGACGCCGAATCGGGGCCCTGGGGTCATATCAACGTGGACCAGATCGAATTGTGCGATGCGCCGCGGTCCGCGCGTTCCGGCCCGTTGGAGAACCAAAACGACTTTGGCACGATGGGACTGGCGCTGCTGGCCGCCAAATCGGACACGGCGATCGATCGTGCCCAGGCGTGCGTCGCCGCAGAGGGCCTGCCGGACGGTCTGTTTGCCGCCGCCGATCCGGCGGCTTCCCCGGAAGCCAGCAAACCGTTCCGCGAGAAACTGCTCGGCTCCGTCTCGCGAACCGTCTCGCTGGCGCCTGACCAGGAAGCCGTCGTCACCTTTGTGGTCGCCTGGCACTTTCCCCTCCGGCCCGATCGCGGCCAATTCTACGCGACGCGGTTTCCTGACGCGTTGACGGTCGCCCAGTACGTGGCGGCGAATTTCGATCGCTTGGCCGAGCAGACTCGGCGGTGGCACGAAACCTGGTACGATTCGACGCTGCCGTACTGGCTGCTGGACCGGTTGTTTTCCACCGTCTCGACACTGGCGACCGGAACGTGCCAGTGGTGGGCCAACGGACGCTTCTGGGCTTGGGAAGGCGTGGGCTGTTGCCACGGCACCTGTACGCATGTGTGGAACTACGAGCACGGCATGGCGCGGCTGTTTCCCCAGCTGGAACGGTCCGTCCGCGAGATGCAGGATTACCATTCGGAAGCGGGCTTCGTCGAGGAAACCGGCATGGTCCGCTTTCGCGGCGAAGGCTGGAATGCTTGGGCCGCCGACGGCCAGGCGGGAACGGTGCTCAAGGCATATCGCGAACACCTGGTGTCGCCGGACGATCGATTCCTGCAGCGGCTGTGGCCGCGAGTCCGCAAGTCGCTCGAGTTTCTGATCAACCAGGATGGCGACAGCGACGGGCTGATCGAGGGCTCGCAGCACAACACCTACGACATCGACTTCTTCGGCCCCAACACGATGGTCGGGTCGCTGTACCTGGCGGCACTGCGGGCCGGCGAACAGATGGCGCGCACGGTCGGCGAACGTGAATTCGCCGCCGCCTGCCACAAGATCTTCGAGAGCGGCAGCCGCTTGACCGTCGAAAAACTGTTCGACGGCGAGTATTTTGTCCAGAAGGTCGACCTGGCCAAGCACCCCAAGCACCAGTACGCCGACGGCTGTCTGGCCGACCAGTTGTTCGGTCAAGGCTGGGCGCATCAGGTGGCCTTGGGTTACGTCTATCCGGAAGACAAGGTCCGCGCGTCGCTGGAAGCGATCTGGAAATACTGCTGGGCGCCGGACGTCGGTCCGCAGAACGAAGTGCATCCTCCGCAGCGCTGGTTTGCGCGGCCCGGCGAAGCCGGCTTGTTCACGTGTACCTGGCCAAAGTCCAAGCACCTGGGGCCGGAGAGCGTCTTGTATCGTGACGAAGTCTGGACGGGGATCGAGTACCAGGTGGCCGGCAACATGATCTGGGACGGGATGCTGACCGAAGCCTTGGCCATCTGCCGCGCCGTCCACGAACGGTATCATCCCGCGAAGCACAATCCCTGGAACGAAATCGAATGCGGCGACCACTATGCCCGCGGCATGGCCAGCCACGGCGTGTTCCTGGCGTTGTGCGGATTCGAGTACGACGGGCCGCAAGGCCACTTGGGGTTCACGCCCCGCATGACGCCGGAGAACTTTCGAGCTGCGTTCACGGCGGCCGAAGGCTGGGGGACGTTTTCCCAGCAGCTGCAGCCGGAAGCCGCTCGATTTGAGATCGCCGTCCGCTGGGGCCAGTTGAACGTGAAAACACTCGCTCTGCAGACGGCGGCGGGCGCCAAGCCCAGGACGATTCGAGTCACGCTTGCCGGCAAGGAAATTCCCGCCGAAATGAGCCAGCCGGATGGACGCCTGCAGATTGCGCTGGGCAACGCCGTCGTGGTCCGCGCGGGCGAGAGCATCCAGGTCGAAGTCGCCAACTGATCAGGACAGGGGCGCGCCCTTGCCGCAATCGTGCCCCGACGCGTCAGCGAGGCTCGCCATGACGTGCAGGCGATGCGACCTGCGGGCGATGCGACGTGCGGGGTCCATCGCCTTGATGCTCGCCGCACGGACGAAACGCTAACCGGGTCCCGGTTCCTCGCTGTCCGGTGGTTGATCGGCAGGGCGGTTGGCCGTGTCGTCGGCAGGGATTCTCTGTTCCGTGGGAGCAGGGGCGGGAGGGACCACATCGGATTTCCCAAAGTAGAACCCCAAGATCGTCCCAAAGACGCCAATAAGCAGCGTAAGCACTTCCTTGCCATGCCCAAATCGCTCCTTCGCGACCGCAGAGTCTGACGTGATTACGTATAAGACCAGTAGGACCGCGATCAACATTGTGCCACCGGAGAAGATCAGCGTGATGAGCCCGCGGGCATACTCAGCGCTGTTGATGCCAATTTGCGAAGGATCACGCGTGGGACCGATGGCCAGCACGATACCTACCACGCTCGCACCGAGAATCACGAGAAGGACCAACGCATTTCCGATCGACACGGGGGTGCCAAGAATTCGCGAGACCACTCCGGGCATTGCCTTGACCGGCTGCGGTGGATCAACCGCGGCATCCCTTCGACTGCCGACCTGTTGTGCGTCATCTGGCGGATTCTGCTGCTGTTCGTCTTGCCGCTCTTGATTCATGTTGGCCTCGATGAGCGAAATGCAGGCTGCTTAGCCCGGCTTGACATTTTAGCCCGGCTTGACATTGTCCCGAGCGGGCCATGACGCCGTGGGGCCGATCGAGACCCTCCCGCTGGGGATCGCCCTCATTCTAAGGGGGGAATCTTGGTTTGTCAAACATTTCGGCCCGATCGCTGGCAGCGTGGATGCTCGTACTCTCCGATTCCGCGGCCTCGTGCTGGACAAGTTGACCGGCTTGTCGAAGCCGAATTCTGTCGGCTTCCTGTTCGCCACCCGTTTCCACGGGTTGGTAGCAGGGATATTGACCGTTCCGCAGTCTGCGAACACGTTTCGCATCCGTCTCCGATGTGCTATCCTTAATCGCCATCGACTTGTTCAACCCGACGGTCATCCCCAGCGGACCGATCGAACTGGGGACGCATGAACGGGCCGCTGGCCAACACAAGCTGACCGTCGAGATCGTCGATGCGAATCCCGCCGCCATTTCGTCCTTGATGCTTGGTCTGGATCGCGCAATTGTCGAGCCTGGAGACATCCCATGAGTGCGGTTCCCAATCGAATCCGGTTTTCCTCTTCGTCGGCCACGGTTCGCTTTCCGGCTCAATCGCCGCGCGGGGCGGCGATCGTGTGCCTGTTGGTCATGTTCGCGATCAGGGCCACTGCCGACGAAGGTTCCGCGCCCATCCCGCTGCCGCGAGCGTACACGATTCCGACACTGGACTTGTCCAACGACACGCACCGGCAGGTGATCGTCGACCGCGAAGCGGGGCAGTACCTTGGGCATCCCACGACGGTGCTGCTGGAGGACGGCCGGACGTTGCTGTGCGTCTATCCCAAAGGGCATGGGCGGGGCGCGATCGTGTACAAACGCAGCCTCGACGGCGGCCGGACCTGGTCCGAGCGTCTGCCCACGCCCGCCTCGTGGGCGACCAGCCTCGAAGTGCCGACGTTGCATCGCGTGGTGGACGCGGCGGGAACCAAACGCCTGATCCTCTGGTCCGGCCTGTATCCCGCGCGGATGGCGGTCAGCGAAGACGATGGCCAGACCTGGTCGGAATTGAAGTCGGCCGGCGACTGGGGCGGTATCGTCGTGATGGGATCCGTCGAGGCCCTGAAAACGCCGGGGCACTATCTAGCCATGTTCCACGACGACGGCCGATTCTTCACGGCGCAAAACCAACGCCAGAACCCCGTCGAGTTCACCTTGTTCAAGACCTTTACAACCGATGGCGGTTTGACGTGGTCCTTTCCCGAAGCCATTTGCCGCACCACGGACGTGCATCTGTGCGAGCCGGGCGTCATCCGCTCGCCGAACGGCGCCCAGTTGGCGGCGTTGCTTCGCGAGAACAGCCGTCGCCGCAACTCGTATGTAATCTTCAGCGAGGACGAAGGCCGTACGTGGACGGCGCCGCGCGAGTTGCCGGCGGCCCTGACGGGCGACCGCCACACCGGCAGGTACGCTCCGGACGGCCGCCTGTTTATCTCGTTTCGCGACACGACGCTGGACAGTCCCACCAAAGGCGACTGGGTAGCCTGGGTCGGCCGTTACGAAGACGTCGCAGCGGGCCGCGAAGGCCAGTATCGGGTCCGATTGATGGACAACCACCGCGGCGCCGACTGTGCCTATCCGGCCGTTGAACTCCTGCCG
>Ga0351935_1071_pt1 | contig 29627 bp, 17 predicted proteins | sample TotcelT113001L11_FD_206849 | JGI IMG/M metagenome (GOLD analysis project Ga0351935, IMG submission 206849) | Enriched cells from coal bed in the Powder River Basin, Montana, United States - Total cells T11 rep2 HSBNCT.T11.300.1.L11 ... | reverse complement strand
TCGGACGCGCTGTTTTGCCGGAGCCTCGGGCTTTCCCTGCGACTGGAAGCCGGCCGATTGGTGATCCTCGACCGCCGCACGGGCCAGCCGTTGTGGACCAAGGCGGAAACCGAACAATCGGCGCGCGAAGCCGAGCAGCGGGCTCGCGTGGCGGCCGAGACCCGGGCCGAGGCGGAGATCCAAGCTCGGCAGGCGGCGGAGCGCGAGGTACAGCGGCTCCGCGAGGAATTGCAGCGGCTGGGGGGCGAACCGGGACGGTAGGGCCGGATGAGCCGAATCGAGGTCGCGACGACAAGCGAATCTCCGTGACGATCCAGTACGTGCAACGGAATCCCTTTGCGAGGCGTTTCACTTATGCCCCCACGACAACGGTGCACCTTCTGTCTGCTCCTCTTCGCCTTGCTCCCCGCCTGGGCAAGCCCCGCGGAATCCGTTCATCTCGCCCGCGACGGCACGGCGCGACAAGCCATTGTCATCGTCGACGACGCCTCGGCGGCCGTGCGCCAGTCGGCCGTGACCTTGGCCGAGTACCTGCAGCGGATTTGCGGCGGCGAATTCCAAGTTATCTCCGGCGACAGCTCGACGGGCATCGCGATCGGCCTGCCCGCCCAGTTCCCGGCGTTGGGACTGACAGACGCCTGGCTTCAGCCTGGCCCGATGGATCGCGAACGATACCTGCTGCGTTCTCACGCCCAAGGCTTGTACGTCGTGGGCGCCACCGAATTGGCGGTCGAGCATGCCGTTTGGGACTTGCTGTATCGCATCGGCTATCGGCAGTTCTTTCCCGGTCCCACGTGGGAAGTGGTGCCCGAAATTCGCGACGTGACCGTCACCGTCGATACCGATCAGTCGCCCGACTATCACAACCGCCGCATCTGGTACGGCTTCGGCGCCTGGGATTACGCGGAGCAGCCGTATCGCCAGTGGTGCAGCCGGAACCGGACCGCGTCCGCGCTGGCGCTCAACACCGGTCATGCTTACGGCGGTATCGTGTCGGCCAAGCGGGCTCCGTTCGCCGAGCATCCGGAGTACTTTGCCCTGGTCGATGGCCAGCGGCAAAGCGGCGGCGAGAACGCCAAATTCTGTATCAGCAATCCCGGCTTGCGCGAGTTGGTCGTCCAGTACGCCACCGAGTACTTCGACTGCAATCCGGCGGCCGACAGCGTGTCGGTCGATCCCAGCGACGGCGGCCTCTGGTGCCAGTGTGCCGCGTGTGCGGAAATGGGCAGCGTCAGCGACCGAGCCGTTACGTTGGCCAACGCGGTCGCCGAAGCGGTGGCCCCGCGCGGCAAATTGGTCGGCATGTACGCGTACAATTATCATTCCCCACCGCCTGCGATTCGTGTCCATCCCAACGTGGTCATCAGCGTCGCCACCGCGTTCCTCAAAGGCGGCCTGACCGTCGACGAGATTCTGGCCGGTTGGTCCGCCCAAGGCGCCACGCTCGGCATTCGCGAATACTACAGCGTCAACACCTGGGATCGCGACTTGCCCGCCCGGGCTCGCGGCGCGGACTTGGCGTACCTGGCGCGCAGCATCCCGGATTTCCACGCTCGGGGCGCGCGGTTCATGTCGGCCGAGTCCAGCGACAATTGGGGCCCCAACGGCATGGGCTACTACGTGGCGTCCCGCATTCTGTGGGACATCGACGAATCGCAGCGAGTCGAGGAGATCGTCGACGACTTTCTGCGCCGCGCGTTCGGTCCGGCCAGCGAGCCGATGGCCGAGTTCTATCACCAATTGGATCGCTCCCGACCGAACTTGGTGTACGACGATCAAGTCGGCCGGATGTACCGCGCCCTGGCAGACGCTCGGCAGCGAGCGGACCGGCCGGAGATCCACGCGCGACTGGATGACCTGATCCTGTACACGCGTTACGCAGACCTGTTCGATCGCTATACTCAAGCCGAGGGCCCCGCGCGGCAGGCGGCGTTCGAAACGCTGATTCGGCACGCTTACCGCATGCGGACCACGATGATGATTCACGCCAAAGCCCTGTACCGCGACTTGGCGGCGCGGGACAAGCGGGTGTCGATCCCGGCGGATGCCCAGTGGAATGTGCCGGAAGATCGCAACCCCTGGAAGTCCAGTGTGCCGTTCACGCCGGACGAGTTGCAGCAGTTCGTTGTCGAGGGCATCGCGGCGCGACCGCTGGTCGAATTGGACTTTGAACCGGTCCCGTACAGCGAGGCTTTGGTTCCCGCCCTGCCGCTGTGTCTGCCGTCCGTGACGCCCGGCGAACTGGGCGCAGGGCGCGGCGAGCAGACGTTTTATGTGTGGATCGGCGATCCCCAGGTGCCGTTGCAGCTGCAGGTCACCGGTGGCTTGATCGCCCACTATCGCGATCGCGGCAATGTGCGGATCGACTTGTGGCAGTTGGGCGGAGTGAGCGAGACGGGTGAGCGGGAAACGCAGGTCGCGCGCGACGCCAGCGTATCTCCTGACGGCGTCGAACGTACGGTGCGGCTCCAGGCCCGTTCGGGCGGCCTGCACAGGATCTCCGTCTCCGATGGCGGCGACATGACCCGCGTGGCCTGGTCGCCGGGAACCCCGATCACGCTGCGTTCGAGTTTGGACGATCCGCTTAATCTGAGCGGCCGTTGGACGTTGTACTTCTACGTCCCGCCAGGCACGAAACGGATCGGCTTGTTCGGCGGCGGCGCCGGTCGGATCCTGGATCCGGAGGGCCAACCGGCGTTGGTGCTGGACCAGCGCAAACCGGGCTACTACAGCATCTCCGTCCCACCGGGCCAGGATGGCCGCCTGTGGAAGATCGACCGCGCCAGCGGCGCCGTCCGCCTGTTGACCGTCCCGCCGTACTTGGCCCGCAGTCCGGACGAACTGCTGCTGCCGCAAGAGGTGGTCGGTCCCGGCCGCTGATTTTCCAATCCAGGCTCAGACGTACAGAATTCAATTTTCGCGGAGAAACGTGTTTCCATCCGGTTAGCCGATCGACCGCGAAAATTGAATTCTGTACGTCTGAGCCCTACCCCCGTTGCATGTTCTCCACTGCGACTCTGCCTTGTGTTATCATGGTTCCCGTCGAAACACTGCGGTAAAGGAGGCGATGATGCAACGGCGTATTTTGCGGACGATGGCTGTATTCTGGTTGGCTGCGATGGGAATCTCGCTGGCGGCGCCGAATCTGCCCGGTGCAGAGCCTGGAGGCGATGCTGGCGTCGAACTGGTCCAAGGCTTCCGACAACCGCCGGACCAGACCAAGCCCTGGGTGTATTGGTACTGGATCACGGACAACATATCCCAGGAGGGCATCACGCGCGATCTGGAGGCGATGGCTCGCGTTGGGATCGGCGAAGCGTTTATCGGGAACATCTTTTTGGAGGATGTCCAGCGGGGCAGCGTCAAGGCGCTCTCCGAACCGTGGTGGGGCCTGGTCGAGCATGCGATTCGCGAAGGCGGCCGCTTGGGCGTGAATATCGGGATGTTTAACTGTCCGGGCTGGAGCCAGTCCGGCGGGCCGTGGATCAAACCCGACCAGGCCATGCGGTACATGGTCTCGACCGAACGCCGCGTGACGGGGCCGGCGAGGTTCGAGGACCGGCTGCTCCCACCCGCGGAACCCTTTCAAGATATCGCCGTACTGGCATTCCCCGCGCCGCACGGCGATGCCGACACGGTGGCGGCTCGTTCGCCGCGAGTGACCTGTACCCCGGCCGTCGAGTCCTCGTCGACGCTGTGCGACGGTGATTTGAATACTGTCTGCCTGTTCCCGCCGGGCGCAGGGCAGGGACGCCATGCACTGGCCATCGAGATCGAATCGGCCGAACCGTTCACCGCGCGAAGTCTCGTGTTGCATCCGGCGCAGGTCGCTTTTGCGGCCCAGTGCGAGCTGCAAGCGGCGGACGAGGCGGGGGTTTTTCACCCCGTCCACTCGTTCCCGCTGGACCGCTCGAACGTCAAGATCCACGTCGGGCCGATGCCTCACGGGCCGGTGGCGGTTTCTTTTGCGGCTGTCACGTCGCAGCGATTCCGTCTGATGCTGACCAACGTCCGCGGCCCAGGCGGTTTGGCGGAAATCGAACTGTCCGGTGCGGCGCGGCTGGAGCGGTTTGTGGAAAAGCAGCTTGGCAAGATGCACCCCACGCCGCTGCCGATGTGGGACACCTACCTGTGGCCGCAGCAAGACGAACCCGACGCGCCGCAGCTGACGGTGCCGGCGGAACGCGTGGTCGATCTCAGCGATCAGCTGGCGGCCGACGGCACGTTGCGCTGGGACGTGCCGGCGGGCCAATGGATCATCCTGCGAACCGGCATGACGCCGACGGGCATCAAGAACGCGCCCGCGTCGCCGGAAGGGGAAGGCTTGGAGGTGGACAAAATGAACCGCCAAGCAGCCCAATCGCACTTCGACGCCTTTATCGGCCATCTGCTGGGGCGCATGCCGGCCGCCGAACGGACGGCGTTCAAACACGTCGTGGCCGACAGCTACGAGATGGGACCGCAGAATTGGACCGACGGGTTCGGCGAGTTGTTCCTCGAACGATACGGCTACGACGCCCGCCACTGGCTGCCCGTGCTGACCGGCCGCCTCGTGGGCAGCGCCGACCAGTCGAATCGTTTCCTGTGGGACCTGCGGCGATTGGTCGCGGACCGCGTCGCGGTGGACTACGTGGGCGGTCTGCGGAACGCCTGCCACGAGCACGGGCTAAAGCTGTGGTTGGAGAATTACGGCCACTGGGGGTTTCCCGCCGAGTTCCTCCAGTACGGCGGCCAGGCGGACCAGATTGGCGGCGAGTTCTGGGCGACGGGCGATCTGGGCAGCATCGAGTTGCGCGCGGGTTCGTCCGCCGCGCACACCTACGGCATGCCCGTGATCTCTGCCGAGGCGTTTACGGGCGGCCCGTTCTTTGTCGGCACCCCGTGGGCCTTGAAGCGCCGCGGCGACTGGGCGGTGACCGAAGGCATCAACCACTTTGTGCTGCACGTCTACATCCATCAGCCGTGGGAAGATCGCCGGCCCGGTGTGAACGCCTGGTTCGGGACCGAATTTAATCGGCACAACACGTGGTTTAACTCCTGCGGCACGTGGATCGAGTACCTTCGCCGCTCGCATTTCCTGCTGCAGCAAGGCCGCCATGTGGCCGATGTCGCCTACTTCATCGGCGAAGACACGCCCAAGATGACGGGCGTCCGCCAGCCGGAACTGCCCGCCGGTTACGATTTCGATTACATCAACGCCGAGGTGATCCAACAGCGGCTAGAAGTGGCCGACGGCCGGTTCGTACTGCCGGGCGGCAGCAGCTATCGTCTGCTCGTGCTGCCCGAACTGGACACCATGCGTCCGGAATTGCTGCAGAAGATCCGCGACTTGGTGGCCGCCGGCGGCGCCGTGCTCGGACCGCCCCCTGTACGTTCACCCAGTCTGGAAGGCTATCCGGCCTGCGACGAACAGGTCCGGAACCTGGCTGCGGAGGTTTGGGCCGGCTGTGACGGGCAGACGGTCAAACATGTTCGTTTCGGCCAGGGGCGCGTGTTCCGCAACATGGACTTGGCGTCCGTGCTGGCCGAATTGAAGACGCCGCCGGATGTCCGTGGCGTAGACCCCAAGAGGCTGTTATGGACCCACCGCCGTGATGGCGATGCGGAGATCTATCTTCTGTCAAGTCAGAGCGAACGGCCGGAGTCCATCGCGCCCGTGTTCCGCGTCGTCGGCAAAGCTCCTGAGCGGTGGCATGCAGACAGCGGGCGGATCGAACGGGCGGCGGCTTTCGAGGCCGTCGACGGCGGCGTCCGCGTGCCGGTCGATTTGGAGGCCCGCGGGTCGGTGTTTGTGGTTTTTCGCCACGCGGCTGGCGCGGCTCCGTCCGTGACGGAAGTGACGCACGACGGCCAGGTTTTGGTGAGTACGGCGGCCCAGGATATCGAGTCGTCATCGGGCGCCGACAGCCAGGACGCGGCCAATACGTTTACGATCACCGGGTGGTTGAAGCCGAGCGTGGACATCGCGTTGCCCGAGCAAGCGGACCGGGGCGCGGTGCTCCAATTGGCCCGCAACGATGCGATCTTTCCCGCCCACGGCGCTTCGCTGTTTGGCGACGACCGCCACGCCTGTGCGGGCCTGTCCGCCGGCCGCAACGGCGTCGTGGTGTACGAGCATTCGTCCAGCTATTTTGCTCCGCTGCTGGTCCACGCCGCGCCGTTGGCCGATTGGACGCACGTGGCCGTCGTGTATCAGGACGGCCGGCCGAGTCTCTATCTGAACGGCAAACTCGTGCATCAGGGGCTGCAGAGCCGCTACACCGTCCACCCGAGTCCCGGCGGTGGACAGGCCGGGCCGGGCGGACCGTTTCAAGGCGAATGGGGCGAGATCCAGCAACCAACCCGGGCGCTGACGGCGGCCGAGATCGTACTGCTGGCCGCCTTGCGACCGCCGGTCGCGGGGGACTCGCCCCTGGCTGTGGTCGTGATGACCCGCGGCGCGGGAGACCGCCTGGAGGCGGAAATCTCGGCGGCCGGTTCCTACCGCGTCGTACTGAGCGACGGACAGGTGCGAACGTTCGAGGTGCCGACTCTCCCTGCGCCGCTGGACGTCAACGGCCCGTGGCAGGTAGGCTTTCCTGCCCAGATGGATGTTCCCCAGCAAGCCACGTTCGAACGATTGATGTCCTGGACGGAGTATCCCCACGCCGCCGTGCGGTACTTTTCCGGCACGGCGACGTACCACCGATCGTTCGAACTGTCCGCCGATCGTCTCGGTACAGACCGCAACGTGCTGCTGGATCTGGGGCAAGTGGAATCGCTGGCCGAAGTCCTGGTCAACGGCCGGAATCTCGGCGTGTTCTGGAAGCCGCCGTTTGTGGTGGACATCACCAGCCTCGCCCAGCCCGGAACGAACACGCTCGAGGTCCGCGTGACCAATGCCTGGCTGAATCGCCTGATCGGCGACAAGCAGCACCCGCAAGGCTTCCCGGACGCCGGTCCCCTGCAATTCAAGCCGTACCTGGCCGCCGACATCAGCAATCGTTTGGGCAACCAACCGATCCCAGCCGGCTTGCTCGGCCCGGTGCGAATCCGGACCACACAGCGAGTTCGCTTGCCATGATCCGCGTTGGGGACGTGGGTTGTGTCCGGATCATCCGATGCGAAAATCTCGTCATCGCAGACGTCGACTTGGCGAGGGTGTTGAACAACAACGACTTCCACGTCGCCTTGAACCACGTCAAGGGCAAGGCGACGGGATACGTGGGGCAGGACAGGGGCTCACGTGCTCCATTCCGCCATTTTATCGGAGATGAAGCGGACGATCTCCTCGTGCTCTTCGCGGCCCCGATCCTTGACCCACAGGGGGTTGCCAAAAGCAAAATGCACCTTGGATGAGGGCTTGATTCTTCCAAAATCCTTGAGGTATCTGCCGTTGCCCCAGGCGTCCGTCTTCAGGGCAATGGGCACGATCGGGGCGCCGGCCTTCTTCGCCAGCTTTACGCCGATGGAGTTGAAATCCGTTGGATCGAACGTCGGCGTACGTGTCGTCTGCGGGAAAACAACGATCGAGATGCCGGCCTTCAGTCTCTGCTCACCGCCCTCAAGCACCGCTCGGAGATCCTCGCGGGGGTTGGTTCGGGTGACGGTAACCGGATCGCGCGAACGCATGACATGCTTGAAAACAGGGTATTCGACCAGACTTTGTTTCACGACAAAGGTCGTGTCCCGAAAAGGCACGATGATCCCGGGCAGTACGAAGGTCTCGAGAATCGACATGTGGTTGGCGATGAAGACACTGGGCGAATCCAGTTTCCGCAGATTGTTGATGCCTGTGATCTCGAATTGGACCCCCACACTTTCGAGCGCCCGTATTTGGTCGCGGCTGCTGGCGACCCAGGCAGCCGTGTCATATCTGCCGCGTTTGGCCCGCCAGCTCGCTTTCCACACAATGACCACATCCTGACAGTAGAAGAAAAAGGATGGAAAGGTGCGCAGCAGAGCCGCCGCCTTTCCCGGAGCGGTGTTGTATGCATCGCCTGCAAATACCAGTTCGTTCGGCATCGAATCTTGATTACGTCCAACGATAGGAACTCTGATTTCAACAACAAAGGGTTGATTCTACCCTTGGAAAGGGGAAATCAAAGTGGTCAGGCGCGCCAGGACCGATTCTGAGCCGAGCAGATGACCTTGGATTCTCCGAACCAGCTGATCCAGGGTGAACGGCTGTTCTGTGACCCTGGATGACAAAGTCAGCTACGTGCTTTGCGACCTGCGGCGACTGCTGGATGAGACGGAGAAGGATCTCGCCGCCCAAAAAAAATTGGCATGATCGGGTGAACCTGATATCCCTGAGCGGGGTCAAGAACTCGCGGGATGTGCAGTGACACTCCCGCACATGGAGTTTCGATTCCAGCCGGGATCACCGAGGTAACGGGCCGTAGGCGTTCCGGCAAACGACATCCGTGGCAAGGACGGAGAACGATTCCGGACGGAGGACATTGGACGACGTAGCGCTGGAGCCAGACGGCACGGCGGCTGCCTGCAACGCAGCTTCAAGTGGGTTCGACTCCCACCGGCGCTTCTGACACGGCCGGGCCAACGGCGCACGCTGCTCTGTCCTCTTGCGAGGCGGTCGGCGACGTGTGTTCCGTACATGGGTTCTGACCGATGGTCGTGTCAACCAGGGTAGCTCAGTGGTAGAGCACCAGGTGGTTAACCTGGCTGTCACGGGTTCGACTCCCGTACCGACACCACAGGCTGGAAACCTGTACCAAGCGGCCCGCGGGAGGCGGGCCAATGTGCGATCGGCCACCGGCGGGTGAGCGACCGGGGGCGCTGAGGATTCTGGGCAGACTGTCCATCGGGGACGGTTTGTCGGAGGAATCGGCGTCCTGGGAAGCACGCGACGATCCGGTGGCGGCACGGCCAAATGCCATGCAGTGCGTGGATACCGCTTTCATCGGCCTTGGGCAACCGGCAGGGGATGTCCGGCAATTCGCGTCGGGGCTTGCCTCGGCGACGATAAGCCGAACGGACGCTGCCGTGCCGCCCAAGGCTAGATGGATGCTCAAACGACACTCCGCATTTGGACGTGTGATCGCCGTTGGTCCCGCCGCCCAACGGCGTTGCCTGGCACGACGCAGAGACGAAACACGAGCGGCCCACATGGGCCCGTTGGAAGGCAAGGTGAAAAATGGTGAATACGATCAAGATCCGCAGCCACGAAGTCGGTCTGTATTTCCGTGACCGCGAGTTCAAGGGCCTGCTTGGCGCGGGTCGGCACTGGTTCCTCGACCCGTTGGGCAAGGTCAAGGTGGAGGTCGTCTCGCAGCGCAGCCCGTGGCTGGCCCACGAACAACTCGACATGATCGTCAAGTCGGGTGCGTTGAAGGACCGCGCCGTGGTGTTGGACCTGAAGGACTACGAGCGGGCGCTGGTGTGGGTGGATGGCCGCTTCAGCCACATCCTGCCGCCGGGCTTGCATGCCTACTGGACCACGTTCCGGGAGGTCACCGTCGAGGTGATCGACGCCCGCAAGGTCCGTTTCGAGCATAAGGACCTCCAGGTGATCGTTCGGTCGGCGCTGGCGGACCGCGTGTTGGACGCTTGCGCCGTCGAGCAGGGCCACGTGGGCGTGCTGTTCGAGGACGGGCGCTACGTCGAAACCGTGTCGCCGGGCAAGTACGCCTTCTGGAAGAACATGGCCAAGGTCATGCTGGTGCCGGTGGATCTGCGCGAGACGATGCTGGACGTCGGCGGCCAGGAGATTATGACCGCCGACAAGGTCACGCTCCGTCTGAACGCGGTGGTCACCTACCGGGTGGCCGACGCCCACAAGGCCCTGTCGGCGGCTGACGACGCTCGCCAGGCGCTGTACCGCGAGGCCCAGTTGGCCCTACGGGCGGTGGTCGGCGGCCGGGAACTGGACCAGTTCCTGGCGGACAAGGACGCCGTGGCCCAGGAGCTGGAAACGATTGTCCGGCAGCGGGTGGCTGCCTTGGGGTTGGAAGTCATCTCGGTCGGCATCCGCGACGTGATCCTGCCGGGCGACATGAAGGACCTGATGAACAAGGTCACGGAGGCCAAGAAGGCGGCCGAGGCCAACCTGATCGTCCGCCGCGAGGAGACGGCGGCCATGCGCAGCCAAGCCAACACGGCCAAGGTGCTGGAAGGCAACCCGACGCTGATGCGGCTCCGGGAACTGGAAGTCCTGGAAAGGATCGCCGCCAGCGGCAAGCTGAATGTCGTGCTGGGCGAGAAGGGGTTGGCCGACCGGGTCGTGAACCTGCTGTGATTCAGACCGATGCCCGGAGGCTGGGAGCGATCCCGGCCTCCGGGCGTTTTCGTTTCGTGTCACTCATTCCACCCCGCACTGGCCACCACACGCCGGTCGAGAGATAATGGTCAGGAAACGTCACCATTGTTGAGCAACCAGCTCAAGTTGAAGGAGACCGACGAGCAGTGACCCCGCCCACGAAACTTGCACCGCACCGTTGTCGAAAATCGTCTCGCTGGCGAGCGATGGTTCCCTGGACCGTCGTCCTGACCGGAATGGCCGTGGCGCTGGCCGCGGCAGATGGCCTGTCCGTCCAGGATCCGGGCGAGGTCGTCGTGTTTGTCGATTCGTTCGAACCGGATACCATCCCGGCATGGGAGACGAATCAAGGCCTCGCGGAAGCGGCTACGGACATCGTCCACCAGGGCTCCGCGTGCCTCAAGCTGACCGACCAGGGCATCAATGCCCAGGTCTTCCTGCCACTGAACGTTATACCCGGCCTGCGTTACCGGGTCCGGGTGCAGGCTTATCGCCACGGCTCGAACACCGGCGACTGGCTGGGCTGCGCTGCGGTGTCGTTTCAGGGAGGCCGGGGATCTTCGTCCTCGTATGTTTCCCGCTCAGGGTTCCTTGCGGTTCCGGACCAGTGGTGTGAGCTGTCGCTGGAGTTCGAGGCCCGCACCCGGCGCGCGTTCCTGATCCTCGTCGGGCAAAATGCCACGGGCGATGTCACCCGCTTTGACGACCTGCGAGTAACCTGTGTCGGGGTACCCCCCCTGACTCCGGTCTGCCGGCGGCCGCCGGAGATCGCCTCGGCGTCAACGGGTGTCGAACTGACAGGCAGCCCGCTGCAGATCGGCCGCCGCTGGGGCGCGCTCAACGCCCGGGCGATCGCTGACGACCTGGAAGAGTACTACTCGGCACCGGCAGAGAAAGCCGGCCTGCCGCGCGTAGAACTCATCCGCCGCTCGGAGAAATTCGTCTCACTGGCTCGGGATCTGGCGCCACACTGGCTGGACGAAGCCCAGGCGGTCGCCCAGGCGGCGGGCGTGGAACCAGAACTGTACCTGGCGTTTGTCGGCAGCGTCTACCGCTCGATCTGGCGAGGCGAAGACTGCACCTCCTTTGCCGTGTCGCCCCGCTACACCGACGGCAGGATCTTTTTCCACAAGAATCGAGACAACGATCCCAAGCGTCAAACGGCGTTTGTCATCGCCAGCGACCGGCCGGAGATCAACAAGTTCATCGCGGTCAGCGATGCCAGCGTGATCGCGTGCATGATGATGGTCAACGACAAGGGATTGGCGGGCTCGGCGGACGTCGGGGCCTTGCAGGAGGACAAGCCGCGTTATCGAGGGTGGATGAACACCGCGCTGCTGCGATACATCGCCGAGAAAGCGTCAGACTGCCAGGAGGCGCTGGCGATCATCGAACAATTCGTGCGCGACGGCAACTATGCCGGCGGCACGGTGGGTACCCATTGGCTGTTCGTCGACCGCCACGGCACGATCCTCGAAATCAGCAACAACTCGACGCGCGTCGAGCACCGGATTCATGACCAGAAGGTGTACTTCAGCGCGAACCGTACCACCGCCGAGGCTCGCATGCAGCAGTTGCCCGAGCCGATCGGCTTTGCGGCCTTCCACCACGTTTCGCGCGACCAGTCGACCTGCTTTCCCCAGTCGATCTCGGGTATGTCGGTCGAAGTCAGCCGGGATCACCCGGACTTGCTGACGGTGGCGTGGATCGCCATGCCCGCACGTTCCCTGGCGTTCCCGCTGTTCATGGGCGGGGTGCGGACACCGCAGATCCTGGTCAACGGCCAGGTGGACTTGGCCGGCCGCCAGTCGCTGGGCGACTACCGGCAGTGGGAGCCCATCGAGGAGTTCGCGTTCAGCAGCCAGCGTCGGCTGGAGGCCGAAGTGCGAGCCCTGCTGGCCGAGGGCCGGACGGAGCAGGCGCGCGAGGCGCTGGATCAGTGGACCGCTTCGTGTTGCCAGGCACACTTGGCTGCGATCTCGACCGGAGAACCGTCAGGTTGCGAATGAACGGTGGCCACGGCCACGAAATGGACTCCATGAAAACCCCAAGCAAAACAGGAGATGACCAAAATGTTCCGGAGCGTTTTTCAACTCGGTATGGACCGGCGTCGTTGGCTGGCCGTGATCGCGGCCCTTGGCTGTGGGCTGTCGACGGCTGCGTCCGGGGAGGAACAGGACGGCGCGTTACGGGTGCTCTGCTACAATATCCACTATGGGCAAGGCATGGACGGGCGTTACGACATTCCGCGGTTGGCAGCGGTGATCAACCAGACCAAACCCGATCTGGTGGCCCTCCAGGAGGTCGATGTCGGCGTCAAGCGATCGGATCGCGTTCACCAGGCGCTGGAACTGGGCCGGCTGACGGGCCTGGCGGTGCGTTTCGGACCCACCCAGCACTATGAAGGTGGGCTGTTTGGAAACGCCGTCTTGACGCGTTTGCCGATCCTCGACGTGGCCATTCATCCGCTGCCCTATACGGAGAGTACGCCGGAACGCGTCACGTATCCCCGCGGGGCGATTGCGGTCGTGGTACAGGGCCCCGGCGGCCAGCCCATCCGATTCGTCAGCACGCACTTTCAGCACAACGTGCCCGAGGACCGTGTGGAGCAGGCCAAAGCGGTCAACGGCCTGTTTGCCGACCTCGACGATCCGCTTCCGACGATCCTCGCCGGCGACATCAACGCGCTGCCCGATTCCGAGCCGGTACGGATTCTGCGTGAACGTTGGACCGACGCCATGGACGATCCGCCGGCCCCCACCGTACCGTCGGACAAGCCGACGTCGCGGATCGATTACATCTTCTACCGGCCCCAGACGCAGTTTCGCCTGGCCCAAGCCGAGGTGATCGCAGAGGTCATGGCCTCGGACCATCGCCCCGTGTTGGCCGTGGTGGAACTTGTCGGACAATGAACGGCAAGGAGGCGGGAACACGGAGGCCAGAAAACGGCACGGGTCCAATTTGTGCGGAACGGCGTTGGCACGTTTGCCCCTTTCCCCCTAATCGCCGTTGGGCGCGTCGACGATTTCATAGGTGTAGCTCAGATTGGCCGCTCGCCGCTCGCCGCTCGCCGCTGGCCGCGTTAGCGGACACCTGCGGTCTGCGAGTTCCTTGACAGCTTGTCGATGGTCGCCGCTGATTCTGAAGTCGCCTTGGATGCGATCCGCCAGCTCAACGCCAACTTCACCGACTTTCGCACCTGCGGCGCCGCCGAGCGTACACCATCGGGCCGCCGTCTGGGAGACCATCTCGACGCGCTCGCCGAACGCTATCCCGACCTCGTCCCCCGCGTCGCCGACTTCCGCGGCCGCATCGACGAGTGCGTCCGCTCGCCGATGACCGAGGATGACATGGAGTAACCGCGTTTCAGGACTCCGTCCGCAAGCATGGCGGTGATGAACTGGGCCCTAACGATCGATTCCTTGTCCAAACGCGTGACCTGCAAAGCCCTGGTCGAAGGCCTCAAATCGGTTGCATCGATCGTGTGTCCGTCACTCTCCCTGTCTTCCCCTATCGCCTCTCTGCCGATCCTCCATGACCTTGCGGACCCAGCAGCTCAGGCATCGGCACGTTTCGTCGCGGCCGCAGGTGCCGGCGATGTCGTGGTAAGGCAGGGGCTGAATCGCGGCTTGCACGAGCTTTCGCATCTGCTGATAATCCAGGTCGTCGGTGCTCTTCCAGCCGCCGTGTTCGATCTGCCCCCAGCCGCCCGCCGCAATCGCCAGCGGCGCTTTCAGAATCCGGCTCTCGTCCGGCAAGGCGATGTTGACCAGTGCGGCAAGTGGCCGCCCGGCGAGGTCGTCGCCGAACCGCTGGCGAATGTGCTCGCGCAGTACCCGCTCGCCCTCGGCGTCCGGCCGTCGCCATTCGTCTTTGTTCCACGAGTACGTGCCGTACAGCGGAGCATTCAAATCGAGCCAGTCGATGATCCGCTGGCGGCTTTCCGCGTCGAGTTCGACGCCCTCGTGGCCCTTGAACAGCAGGCCGGCCAGCGTGCCGCCGTGGGCGAAATAGTCCTTCGGCCGGCTGTACCATGTCTCTCCACCGTACTGGGCGATCTTCACCAGGCGGCCGTCCCGCGTCAGGGAGGCATAGGCCGTGCTGGGCAACAATCGCTGGAAACTGGCAGCGACGTTCTGCTCGGTAGCATCGATCGTGCCGAGCAGATTGAGATCACCGACCGTTTCTTTCAAACCGTGGCAGTCGAGACAGTACCGGTCGAGCACCGGTTGGACGGTCTTGGTAAAGCTGAGTCCTCCCGAATAGCACGGGCCGACCGGCGGTTCCAGTTGCAGAATCTCTTGCCTGGCGGCCGGCACGCGCTGAATCACCGGGCTCGACGTGCGGGGCTCGTGGCAGCCGACGCAGCCGGCCGTCTCGCCCGGCTGCAAATGGGTGAACGTCCGCATGGTCATCACTGCCAGGCCGTCCTGATCCAGGGCCTGGAACTGCAACGGCACGCCGGCCGGGGCCTCGAAGGCCACCGAGCCGCTGTCGTCGACGGGCACCGTGCCGACGACCCGCTTGAGCACCTCGAACGTTACGCGGCTGGAATACGGCACGCGTTGGGCGGGTTGCGGGATCAACTGGTTGACGCGGAGCCGCCGGATCGTGCCGCGGGGAATGTCCTGCGAGCTGCGATAGACGTCCTGCAGGTAGAAGATGCCCGTCGCGTGGGTCTCGCTGCCGGCCACCAGCGTGGGCAGCACGGGCGGCATCGGCCGCGGCCGCAGAGGCAGCGGCTCGAAGCACGAGATCTCGGGATCGCGATAGATCAGCTCCCGCCCGCCCAGCGTGTCGACCAGATAGATCCCATAGGCGTTATGCCGCGGCAGGTGGGCCATCGAGCCGGGATAGGGATCGGGACTGAACTCGGCCAAGAAGATGTCTTCGCACAGCGGATAGGGACTGCCGTAACTGACCGACGAATCGCCTTCCGATTCCGGAAACGCGGCCTCGGGCGTCAGACGCGTGATCGCCGTCAGGCCGTCGTGGGCGATCATGCGGTCGATCAGGATCAACGCCCCGGCATGAATCGTGTGGTGCCCGGCCGTTGTCGCCACGACCTGGTGCGAGCCGGGAATGGGCCGCGCCTGGCAGATCCGGCAGGGGTTCGGCGTGTAGTTGCCGAAATAGTGGCCGGCGGCCGTGCCGTCGGGCCGAATGGTCCACAGGCCGAGCGTCGGGATCACCGGCCGGTTGATATAGTCCCATCGCGTCCAGAGGATCTGCCCATCGGGCATCACCACCGGATCCCATTCGTTGGCTTCGCCGAACGAGAGCTGGCGGACGTTCGATCCGTCCGCTTCGCAACGATAGAGGAGATACGTGGGGCAATAGCGGTCGCCGTTGTGGCACCGCACCCCGCCTTGGTTGCGGGTCGAGATGAAGGCGAACCCGCCGTCGGGCAAATAACAAGGATCGTAGTCCTCGCACAGCACGGTCATACGGCCGCCGTAAGCGAATTCGTGGAAATTCGGGTCTTCCGACCGATCGTCCAAAGTCTCGCCCCATCGGCTGCGGTAGAACGGATCGTCGTCCCGACCGGTGATCTGCCGCAACCCCGTACCGTCGGCGTGGATCTCGTACAGGAAGAACTGCCACTGGTCCCGCGGGGGCCTGTGATCGGCATAAGCAAACACGATCCGCGTGCCGTCGAACGACACGTCGGCGTGCATCGCACAGCCCGGAGGCAGTCGGCCGTCGAGCAAGACGGTTTCTTTCGGACGGTCGCTCTTCCACGAGTCCAAGACGACCAATCCCGGCCCGGTGCCGTTATGCATCCCGTAGTAATTATCGCCCGGAGCGCTCAGGACCGGCGGTGGCCGCTTGCTGAGCAGCAGCCGGTCGAAATCCAGCGCGGGATGCGAAAAGAGGATCCGCCGCCGCAGGTCGACGGCCCGAGCAAAGAGTCCTCGTTCGGCCGCCGCACCACTCGCTCGCCCCGGTACTCCGGGGTGAGTTTCGGGGAGAGGGGAAAGCTCCGCCTCGCTCTCCGCTCCCTCCCTGGTATCCCGATCAAGCCGTTGTGCAAGCAAGTCGAGTTCCGCGGCCAATTCCGGCCGGGCCGCCGTTCGCTGCACGAATTCCAGCGTCCTGCGGGCCAACTCCAATCGCTGTTGGGCATGTCCGAGATAGTAGCCGGCGGGCGCCTCGTTCCCTACCGGCGGATACTCGGCCCAAATCCCGTCGCGCCGCTCCAACTCCATTTCAATCTGCGATTGCCGGTCGCGGAAGTCGCGGGCCACCCGCTCCCACAACGCATCCCGAACCTGCGGATATTTCGCCGCGCGGGCAGCGGCCCCGGCGCTGTCCGCCGATTCGATCGCCGCCTCGAGCGACGCGCGCATCGTCTCGTGCCAGGTGTCCTTCCGGACGTAACCGGCCACGGTTGTCGGCGCCGCGACTGCCTGGAGAGGCGTCTTGTACCCGGACAGGTACAACTGTCTCGGCGGTTCGGCGCCGGCCACCAACGGGCAGCAGACGGCACACGTGAGCAGCAGGACCAACAACGTTGTGACGGGGTTCGCTCTCATGGTTAACTCTCTCGTAACGCGGTCTCGTTGCGGTCGGCCTCGAAGTGGCCCTCCAACCAAGGGCGTTGAAAAACAGCGGCGTCCACGGCGAACTCGCATTCCGGTTCCCACGTCCGGTCGCGCCAGGGAGGCGTGTACTCGTTGTTCGAACAAGCGACTCGGCCACCGTCTTCCGGCGTGAGCCGAATCAGGTTGCAACGGTAGCCGAAACATCTTCCCGGACTTTGGCCACCACGCTGCTCGCCAGCGTGGTGCCATGTTCAGAATCAGACGTCAGCCCGCCACGCCCGGTTACGCTTCTCCAAAGCCGATCCAACGGCCGCTCATTGGCCGTGTCCGACCATCCAGGCATCCAGCGGATCGAGGGATTCCCAGGCATCGGCCGCCGACAGGAGTTGACACAGTTGGTCGTTGGTCAGTTTTTGGATCCGCTGCCGCAGGGCCTTGGTCAACCGGCCCTGTTTGCCCTCCAGCACGATGACCACGGCCTTGGCAAGCCCGCGCTCCTCACCAATTCTGAGTATGTCCTGAGCCATCCTGGTTTAAAGCAATTCCGGCAATTCCCCGACTAACATCTTCTCGATCTCCTGTTTCGTCCGGTTCGGCAGACGTTGGCCAAGCCAGCTCATGAAAACCTCCTCCAACGCCTCCTTCACGCTTCTATTCAGTTTACTCGTCTTGATGGTGTGAAAGAACCCCCCGGCGTTCTGCTCCAGTTCGGATTCGCTCTCCGCCAACAGCGGCTGAAAGGCGGCTACCAACGCATGGCCGGGACTTGTTAGTCCGTTTCCATGCCCGGTGTCCTTCCAAGTCGCGCCGGATGACGATCTTCGCCCGCGTGAATAGCTTATCGCATCCGGCACGAGGTGACGAGGCGGAAGGAGGTTGGGAGTCGTTTTCGGGCCGGGCGTTTGCCGGATGGACGAGCGGTTGGCCGAGAATGACTCCCGACCCCAGTACGTGCAAACATCGACATTGAGGCTTTCCTCGTTCTATTTCTTCGAATCGTCATAGCTGATCCGGCACTTGACGATCCGCCGATTCACGACGTCGACGACAAACAGCCGGTCCCGCCAGACGGACAGTGCGGCGATAGTTCCAAAGGGCAGTTCGGGATGCGGGAATTTGCTGCCCTTGCCCTGACAGTCCAGGTTGCCGTAACTTCCGAATTCGCCCACCGTTTCGCCCGTCGCGCCGTCGATCACCTGAACGCTGTACTTGCCGGCAGCGTACAGATAGCCCCTTTCGTCCAGGCTCTGATGAAGTCGGAACCCGGTGCAATGGCAGGGAGGATTCGACACCTGGGCAAGTCCGTAATAGCTGTCCCAACGGCGACTCCACAGCGGCTCGCCTCCGGCAGGCGAGAACTTTGCAAGCGCCAGATAATCCTCCCACGGCCGCTCGGCCGGCCGATGCAGGACATACAACGCCCCCTCGTCGTCCACTTGAATCCCGCGGACGGCATCCAGACGCAGCAGGCCACGCGTTTTCAGTTCCCCCTGGGCATCGTAGACGTTCACCTGCCGGCGCAGGGCGTCGTAGGCGCTCACCGGGCGCGCCGACGCATCGACGTCCGCCTTGGCCACGTAATAGATGTTGCCGTGCCGGTCCACCTCCATGCCGTGAAACACGTCGTGCCAAAAGCCGACCTGCATCGGGTGATCGACGAACAAGGTGTTTGTCCCCGTGGCCGCAAAGGGAACCGGTTGCCCGTCCCGATCGAAACGCAGAATCTCCACGCCGCCCCTGCCCAATTTCCAGCGGTACACCCGGCCGTCTTTTCCGAAGATCGAGTCGACAAACAGCGGCTCGTCCGGACGGCGGAAATGGCGCGCGTAGTCCAGTGTCCACCAGGGCGAGGTGGCTCCCAAACCCAAACCGTTGAAGAAGGCCGAGGGCCAGGTCTTGAGCACGTTTCCCTCCTGGTCGATGCGGTACACCGTCCCGTGCCGCTTGAGGCGATAGTCGGAATCATCCTCGACGTACAGCTGACCCGTCTCGGGATCGATGTTCAGGATCGGCTGCCCACCGCTCTGCCGCGGACACCGTAACGTCTCGCCGCTGTTCCCCCATTGTCCGCCGATCGCGAGGTCGTCGCCCGAAAGTTGCAGCAAGCTGCCGAGGCCAGCCCCATTGGCCACCCAGACCAAGGGCGGAGATGTTCCCGCATCGACGGCGATCTGCAAGACATCCTGGTGCAAGGGCGCGGACGCGGCCAGCAGGCGAGGTTCCTGCCAGCTCTTGAGCTTGATCAGTCTCGTGGGATGCTCGGTGGGCGCCCTCGCCTCGCGCAGATACTCCTGCTGGATCAACGGCAGCGTCCGTTCGATGATGGGCCGATCGGCCGATTTCGCCTGCGACGCGACCAGCACATACAGGCAGTGCTCGCGATCCATGGCCAACGCCGTGGGGCCGTGAAGGGGATGCTGCTGGCCATCTTGTTCGTAGTGCGTAATCGTCGCGGCCAGACGACCGTCCGCGGCGAATACCTGCAGCCGGTTGTGCCCGGAATCCGCCACAATCAGATGTTGGCCGTCGTGGACCAGTCCGCTCGGCTCGGCGAAACCTCCCAGCGTGTCCAGCTCTTCCACCGCGGGCCCCGGTCGCGGTTGGCACTTCCAAACATACGTCCCGCGTCCCTCCTGCCCGGGCAGCTCGCGATCGTGGCTCACCTCTTGATGGCTGACTTCAAAGTGGTAAGCATACTGCCGCGTCGGTCGGCTGCTTTGCCCCGCCGAGACGTACAACATCCCGTCTTGATCGAAGCAGAAGTAGGGGTAGTGCAGGGCATGGAAGGGCAGGTAGTTCTTCAGATCCGGGACCATCCACAGATCCTGGGTCCAGACGGTGCTCTCGAACGGCTCGTTTCGCCCGGCATGGTAGGCCGAGGTCCAGCCGTCGGGCGGCAGACTGCCGTCCGGCCGGATCCGCCACAGGATCCCTTTGTAGATATTGGCCATGATCAGATCGCCGTTGGACGCCAACACCATTTTCTGCGGGTGGTGCCACCAGTCGCCATACAAGGAGGGCTCGCCCCAGGGCTCGAACAGCTTCGGGACAACCAGCGGTGCGCCCATTTCCCGCGCTGTCATCCGGCACAGATCCTGGACGCTGGAGGCGGGAAGCGTGGGATGGAACGGTATCACCGTCCGCAGATACTCGCCCCGCCGGTCGAACACCCGCACTTCCGCGACGCCTCGAACCGGTCGAGTATCGGCCAGCACGTACAGTTCGCCTTTTGCTTCATCCACGGCCAGATCCCAGATAATGCCGCGAGCATGCGGATCGCCCGCCAGCAGGAACCCTTCCAGTTCCAGTCGTACCGCACCCGTGGTGTGGGGATGAGCGGAGCCGGATCCCAATTCGACGGCCCGCCCCGCTTGTTCGGCCAGAAACGCTCGGCCGGCCTTGTTCGGAGGCCGATAGAACCGGTTCAGGCCGCGCGTGTGATACTCGGGCTCCGGCATTCGATCGCGCGGGGGAATCCCCGTCAGGATACCCCAGTCGTCGGGCTGGTCAAAGGCGCCGTGCCAGGCATGGACTTCCTGTCCGGGAATCCGAAACCGCCGGACGTTGAAACCGATTTCGGCCGCGAGTGTCTTGTTCTTGCAGAAGATGTCCAGCGGCAGAGCCAACTCGGCGGTCCAGCCGTCGGTTCCCTCGGCCACCGCGAACTCGAACTGCGGCTGCCACGTCCGGTCGTGCCAGGGAGGCGCATGTTCGTTGTACGCGCAGACGACATTCCCTCCTTGCGCGGGCGAAATCCGAATCAGGTAGTAGGAGTTCCGATCGGCATTCGAGTCGATCAGTAGGTCGACGAACTCGGAGGAGGTCGCCGCGCCGACAACGCGCCCGTGGCGGCCGTGCGAGGAACGGTCGGCCACGCGATCTCCTTGCTTCTCGACCGTCGGCCAGCAAGCCAGCACCGTGTCGCCGGTGGCCGGCGTGCGGCCCTGATCGCGATAGCGGGCCTGAATCGCGGCGGCCGCGAGGGCATCGGCATAGATCACCGGCATGGCCAAATCGCCTTGCAGTTGGTTCACTGCCGGTCCGTTGTGTCCGCAGGCGCCCAGCCACAGCGGCGCGGCGCCGGCCTGGACCGGACCCTCGAACGCGCTTTGGGCCACGAGACGGCCGTTGATCCACAGCGACAGCGACTTGCCGTCCCATGTGCCTACCACGTGCTGCCACTGGTCCAGCGCCAACACCGGGCCGTACAGCACCCGCTCGGGCCGATAGCCCCGTCCATCGCTCAAGTACAACTGCAGCCGCCCCTGGTTGTCGATGAACAGTCCGTAGCCACAGGCGATGGGGTAATTGTGCTGCGCGATCAGCGTCTGCCAGGCGTCCAGCCGTCGAGGCCGCACCCAGCATTCCAGCGTCAACGCGGGCAGCGGTTGCTCGGCCGGCAGGGGCTTGGCGACCTGGATGAACGAGCCCGGAGGAACGGCCAGCGGAACCGGCGACGATGCGGGACCAGCCGGCTCGCACGTCTGGCGGACGGCTGCCTGCACGGCGAGGTCCCCCGCGCAGTGGAGACCGATAATCAGATGATTGGCATCGCGCAGAATGCAGACCTCCGTGCTGAACGTGCCCGGACTGACCCGTGTGACGCCACTCTGGATGACATGGAGCGGACCAGTGCGGGCTGCGTTTGTCCAGGACGGTTCGTCCAGCTTGCCGTCAATCGCCGGTCGGGAATCGGTCAAGGGCACTTGCAGGACAGGCCTTCCGTCGGGCCTGCTTTCCGCCGCCGGCGCCTGGCCGAGGCCCGGGAGGGAAGCCAGCAAAGCAACTGCGATCGAGATACGATGCAACCGCTGCGTCTGTCGTCGGTCCAAGCAAGGATTGCGAGGGATGATGAACATCGGATCCTCCCCAGTGAAGCCCGGAAATATGCCGTGTCCATTCCAGACTTCCAAAAAACCCGGCGCAGCGCCGGAATCAGGAATCCCCACCACACACTCAGGGTCAAGTTACCTTGGGAGCCTGCGTCCCGTCAATCCTGGCGGCCCACCGAAACGAATTGCTTTGCTGCGAGTTCGTGGCGTTGGTCTGGCGCCTCCGGCGCGCTAGCCGCAGGTTTCTGCCGAGAAAGAGACCGTGTCGTCACCGGGGGGCAGCGCCTTGTCGCTCAGTGTAAGTAACATTGGGCGATGGGCCACGGGCCATCAAGTCCCGCGCCGCTCACTCGGTGAAAAGAACCCAGGTGCGGCTTTGGGCCGGGATGGTGAGCGTGAGGGTCACGGTGTGGGAAGGGTCGAGCGTTACGGGCTGGGGTGTGCCGCCGTCCACCGTGACCTGGGCCTGGGCGGTGAGCCCGGTGTAGTGGAGCGGGATGCGGATGTCACGGGTAAGGTCCTCGGTGAGCGGGTTGTAGAAGAAGGCCAGGCCTTTTTCGAGGCCCTGCGGGTTGGCGTGGAGAATGCCATCCCAATCGAGGCCGTTGGCGCGCCGCAGGTGGATGATGTCGCCCTGATCCAGCACTTGGCGGTGATCCTTGTAGAATTTCACCCATTTCTCGACCAGGGCCTTGGTTTCCTCGGTATCGAACAGTCGGGGGCCGCGATAGCAGGCCTGGACGCCGAAGCCGAGCAGGTTGGCAAAGCGGGCTTCGTAGTGCGGCAGGTGCTGGTGCAAGGGCTCGATGGTGGCCGCGGCGCCGCCGCCGTGATATTGGGAGAGCGGCACAAACATCCAGCCCATGGTTTGGGTTTTGTTCCACGTGCCGTCGTCCCGCAGCGCCCCGGGCCCCGCCGCGCGGGGACCTCCGCGTCTACGACCCGGACAGCGACTGGGACAGTGACTGGGACAGTGACTCGACCTCCCAGGAACCCCGGGAATTGACGTTCGTGGACGAAGCCACCTTCTGGTCCACCTTCTGATTTTCTTTTTCCCGACGCCAATCGGATCGTGGACAATGCGCGCGGAGCTGGGAATTCACCCCTGATTTGCCGCCGAAACGTCGTCAAGCTCCCCCAACCCGCATAAAAAAGCTCCCCCAAACGGTCAAGGGGGGGATGGCGGGTTCAGGGCGGCGGCCGCCGCCCTGAACCCGCCATCCCCCCCTTGACTCACCACGCTTCCCTGCTTAGCCTCAGTCCTGTGGCGAAAAAACAATTTCCTATCCTTTATCCTTATCCTTCTTCAGACTGGAAGCGGAGGCGGTGGCCAACCCTGATAACGAAGCGATTCAGAAGGCTGTGGAAGCCCAAAAGAAGCTGCTGGTGGCGTCGGAGAAAAGGATTGAGAATGCCAAGAGAGAACGGCAGCGCGGCGGCGGCAGGAACGTGGAAGTGGCCGAGGCCAATCTGAGCGGTCCGAAGACCTTTGCACGCGTCAGCCGCCCCACTCTTGGCCTCGGCTTCGTGAGGCCCGAGCGCATTTTGGCCACGGCTCCCGAGGGACAGCGCCTCGGCATTCTCACCCACCCAGTTTGGCTCGTCTCGCATTCCGATGCGATGGACAACCACGCGATCCATCGCGGTATCTGGATCCGCGAGCGCCTGCTCGGCGGCGGCATCCCAGATGTACCCATCACCGTGGACGCCCAGCTCCCCGTCGAACCGGAAAACACCCTGCGTGAGCGCATGCGTGTGACGAAGCAAACGTACTGCTGGACCTGCCACGAGAAGATGGACCCGCTGGGCCTGCCCTTCGAGATGTACAACCACGCCGGCATCTTCCGCACCCTTGAGCTGGATAAACCCATCGATACCACTGGCGCGATCATTGAAAGCGGCGATCCCACGCTCGACGGCCCAGTGGCCAACGCCTTGGAGCTGATCCAAAACCTCGCCCATAGCGAGCGCGTCGAGCAGGTCTTCGTTCGCCATGCCTTCCGCTTCTGGATGGGCCGCAACGAGACCCTAAACGACGCCCCCGTCCTGCAAGCCGCCCACCGCGCCTATCGCGACAACGGCGGCAGCATGAAAGCCCTCATCACCTCACTGCTCACCAGCGACGCCTTTTTGTATCGTAAAGTGGACGAGAAGACAAAAACGAAAACCACCGCGCATGCCCAGCCATAGAAGGAGTCGCGCTTTTACGCACCATGAACCCAAACCCGACCAACAAGAAAATCGGAGACAAAAAGATGATCAAAACAATCCCCCGTTTTAGCCTGCTCCTCTCCGCCCTGCTGTTCGCGCCGCTTTACGCCGCCGAACCGCCGCAGGGCGAGCCCACCAATGCTGCCGAAGCCGCCGCCCAGAAGGCTAAAGCAGACGCCCTCATTGAGGAGCGTTATCAGGCGCTTGTCGCCCAGTTGCCACCCGATCAGCAGGCGTGGGAACGGGTGCTCCAGGATCAGCTCGGAGGTTTTTACCTGCCGCTGCACAAACGCGGGAAAGTCGCGGGGCAATCCTCCGCCTGGGACTTCGTGCAGGACGACCCGAAGCTGCCGCGCATTCTGCTCATCGGCGACTCGGTGTCGCGTGGCTACACCCAGGCCGCCCGCAAAGCACTGGCGGGCAAAGCGAACGTTCACCGCGCTCCCGCGAATTGCGGCCCGACCGCCAGTGGCCTCAAAAACATGGAAGTCTGGCTAGGGGACGGAAAGTGGGACGTCATCCATTTTAACTTCGGGATCCACGACCGCAACACACCCATCGCCGACTACACGCAGCGGCTCGAGCAACTCATCGAGCGCATGAAGAAAACCGGAGCGAAGCTCGTGTGGGCGAGCACGACTCCGATCCCCGACGACCCGGCAAAGAAGCAGACCGCTGCGTCAATCGTGGACCGAAACCAGGCCGCTGCCGAGTTGATGAAGAAACACGGCGTCGCCATGGACGATCTCTTCACCGCGATCACCCCCCACCTTTCCGAAATGCAAAATCCCAACGACGTCCACTTCAACGCCAGCGGCTACGATTTCCTCGGCGGGACTGTGGCCGGGGCCATCCAGGCAAGTCTGCCGCAGCCCTGACACCGGGATAGGCCTGCCGCCGTCTTTTATCAACTCCCCGAACGCACCCAGCATGAAACGTCTCCTTCTTCTTCTCTAATCGCGCACAACCCAAAACCCGTCAAGCAAGGTGCCAACCAAGTGATCTCACCATGAAACGCCACGCAACCTGTCTCCTCATCGCCGTCCTACTGATCGCGCCGCTGGCCGCACTGCAGGCCAGCGAGCTGACCCTGACCTCTCCGCTCGAACACGAGGTCGTGCAGCGGTCCACTCCGGGAAAAGGGCTGTTGCGCATCACGGGCAAACTCTCCGAGGATCTGCCGCCAGGGGACTTCTCGATCGAGGCCCGGCTCTCGGCCAAAGGACAAGACACCCCCTGGTGGCGCGTCAGCGGTTCAGTGACAGGCCGAATGCTCAAGGGCTCGGTCGAGGCGCCTGCCGGTGGCTGGTGGCGGCTCGAAGTGCGGATCTCGCAGGCGGGGCAACTTCTCGCCAGCAGCGCCGTCGAACCCATCGGCATCGGCGAGGTTTTTGTCATCGCCGGCCAGTCGAACTCCGCCAATCACGGCGAGGAGAAACAGCAGCCGCAGAGTGGGCGAGTGACGGCGTTTGACGGGACCGGCTGGCGCATCGCGGATGATCCGCAACCGGGCGCGAGCGGCGGCGGCGGCAGTTTTATCCCGGCCTTTGCCGATGCTGTCGTGGCAAAGGAAAACGTGCCGGTCGGCATCATCGCGTGTGGAATCGGCGCGACGAGTGTGCGTGAGTGGTTGCCGAAAGGGACGACCTTTCCGAATTCGCCCACCATCGAAGGCCGCGTCGAGAAGCGGACCGATGGCAGCTGGGCCAGCAAGGGAGCTGCGTATGAGACCTTCATCGCGAGGATGAAGTCCGTGGGGTCGCAAGGCTTCCGTGCCGTGCTCTGGCATCAGGGAGAAAGCGATGCGAACCAGAAGGACGCGACGCGCACGCTTCCCGGCAAACTCTACCGCGAGTATCTGGAGAAAATCATCCGCGACTCTCGACGCGACATCGGCTGGGATGCGCCCTGGTTTGTCGCCCAAGCGAGTTATCATGTGCCCGGCGATGAAGGCAGCGAAGACATCCGCGCCGCGCAGGCATCGCTTTGGAAGGACGGCATCGCGCTCGAAGGACCCGACTCGGATGCGCTCAAGGGCGAGCTGCGCGAGCGCAAGGGCCAGGGCGTTCACTTCAGCGGCCCTGGTTTGCGCGAGCATGGTGCGAAGTGGGCGGAGAAGGTGCTGCCGTGGCTCGATCAGCAATGGACCGCGCCACGCCAGGCCAATGGAGGCACCGAATGGTCCAACTTCGCGCAACTCCCCGAGTGCCACAGCCTCGGCTGGGTGAATGCGAACGTGCCGTCGAAGGACTCGACCAGTTGGAACGGCGTGCTCGACGAGACCAAATGGGGCACGCCTGATCCGCAGCAGGTCGTGGGCCGCAACTGGGACTGGAAAGTGAGTGAAGAGCAATGGCGCGAGGCCGTGAAACAGAAGGGCGAAGGCCGGCGCGAGGAGGTGAGGCTCGATCTCTGGCTGCCGGACGGTGTCACGACGGTGAAAGGCATCGTCGTCATTTCGGGTCACGGGACCGGTCAGACGCTGTTCCGTCGCGCGGACCTGCGCGCGCTCGCCAAAGAACTGCACCTCGGCTTGTTCAAGTTCGTGGGCAATCCCATGCAGCGCGGCTTCTGGCCGCAGACGCTGCTCTTTGATCACCTCAAGACTTTTGGCGAAGCCACCGACCATCCCGAGCTGGAGCACGCACCGCTCTTTCTCTACGGCCACTCCAACGGCACGGGCTTTTCCGCCGTCTTTCCCGCCTATCAGCCGCACCGCGTCTGGGCCTGGGTGTCGATGCGGCCCGGCATCACCTTTCAGGTCTATCAGCCCGCCGCCGCGCAGGTGCCTGGTCTCGTCATCTTCGGCGAGGATGATCTCTTCCTCGCCCGACCCTCCGTCGCGGAAAATCTCGCGGTCGTTCCCGCGTTGCGGAAAAACCACGGTGCCGCCTGGAACTTCGCGGTCGAGCCCGGGACCGGTCACCACCCAGGCGAAAAAACCTGGCCGCTCGTGTTCTCTTTTCTCCGTCACACCTTCACCGCCCGCGTCCCCACCGATGCCGAGGTGAACAGCGGACCGGTTCAGCTGCGCTTGCTTCCCCTCGAAAACGGCCACCTGGGTCAAAACTGGGACGGCACAAAAGGCGGCTACCAGGATCTGCCCACTGCCCCCTTCGCCGATTTCCCCGGTGACAAAACCACCGCCTCCTGGCTCCTCAACGCCGCCTACGCCACCGACTGGCGGGCCTTCCAGCGCAAGGGAGAAGTGCCTCACTCCAAATGATACCATGAAACACACCCTCACACTCCTCACCGCCCTGCTGCTCGCGCCTCTGGCCGCGCTGCAAGCTGCCGACGCAGCGACACCGAAACCCAATATCCTCGTCATCTACGCCGACGACCTCGGCTACGGCGACGTGCAGTGTTACAACCCGGAGCGCGGTAGAATTCCCACGCCGCACATTGATCGGCTCGCCGCACAAGGGATGCGCTTCACGGACGGACATTCGTCCTCGGGTGTCTGTTCACCCTCGCGCTACACACTGCTCACCGGGCGCTATCACTGGCGCACGCGTTTACAGGGCGGCATCGTGGGTGTGTTCGATTCGCCTTTGATCGCGCCCGAGCGCATGACGATCGGCACGCTGGCGAAGCAGCACGGCTACCGCACCGCTGCGATCGGCAAGTGGCATCTGGGCTTGGACTGGCCCATTACGCCCGACCAACACAAACTCCTACAAAAAGCACCCCAAAAAGACAAGGACGATAAAGCCCCCATCATAACGGAAATGCATCAGGCTGCCTGGCGCGACATTTTTTCCAAACCGATTGCCGGCGGGCCGACCACGCGCGGTTTTGACCAATACTTCGGCACCGACGTTCCCAACTGGCCGCACTATAAAACATGGGAGGGATCGTTCTTGTGTTTTATCGAGAACGACCGCACCATCGGCATTCCCTACGAGGTTCTTCGGGCGGCTAAATCAAAGAATGACCTGGCCAGTCCCGCCTACATTTTTAGAGGACAGCCATTGATCGAATGCAGACTGCCCACGCTTGGCGACCGGGCCTGCGCGTACATTAAGGATGCGGCCCTGCGGCCCGAGCCGTTCCTGCTTTACCTGCCGCTACCCGCACCGCACACGCCGCTGGCGGTGAATCAAGAATGGCAGGGCAAGAGCGGGCTGAACCCCTACGCCGACTTCGTCATGGAGACGGATGCCATCGTGGGGCGGGTGCTCGATGCCCTGGAGAAAAGCGGCGTCGCGGACAACACGCTCGTGGTCTTCACCTCCGACAACGGCTGTGCTCACTACATCGGCAAGCCGGATCTGGAAAAGATGGGCCATTACCCGAGCGGCCCCCTGCGCGGCGCCAAGGCTGATGCGTGGGAGGGCGGGCATCGCGTGCCCTTCATCGTGCGCTGGCCCGGCAGGGTGAAAGCCGGCAGCGTCTGCGACCAGCTCGTGCAGCAATCCGATCTCATCGCCACCTTTGCCGAAGTGCTCGGAACCAAACTTCCGGACAACGCCGGAGAAGACAGCGTAAGCCTCATGCCCCTGCTCAAAGGTGGCGACCAACCCGTGCGCGAAAATGCCGTGAGCGCCTCCGCCGGCGGCACACCGGGTATTCGCTCTGGCAGCTGGAAATACATCCCCGCACCCGGCTCCCACGGCAGCAAAGGCTGCGACCAATCGCACCCCGTGCAACTCTACAATCTCGCGGACGACCTCGGTGAAACCAGGAACCTCGCCGCCGCGATGCCTGAGAAAGTCACGGAGATGACAGCGCTGCTGGAGAAGCTCATCACCGAAGGCCGCAGCACGCCGGGAGCAGCGCAGAAGAACGACGTGGAAGTGAGACGCTATCCCGCCACACCCGTCAAAACCGCCGCCAAAAAGAAAGCACCATGAAACGCATCATTCTCTCAGTATGGCTCTGCGCCCTCGGCGGCTTATCCCAGGCCTCCACTCAGCCCAACATCGTCTTCTTCTTCACCGACGACCAGGGCTACGGCGACATCTCCGCCCACGGCAACCCCATCCTCAAGACGCCCCACCTCGACCGCCTCCGCGCCGAGAGCGTGCGCTTTGAGGATTTTCACGTCAGCCCCACCTGTGCCCCGACCCGCGCCGCCCTCTTCACCGGCCGCCACGAGTTCAAGAACGGCATCACCCACACCATCCTCGAACGCGAACGCCTCGCACCAAAGGCCATCACTCTCGCTCAGGTGCTCCGCGATACGGGTTACACCACCGGCATCTTCGGCAAGTGGCATCTCGGCGATGAAAAAGAGTATCTGCCCTCCGCGCGCGGCTTTGACGAAATGTTCATCCACGGCGGGGGCGGCATCGGGCAAGTCTTTCCCGGCTCGTGCGGCGACGCGCCCGGCAACAAGTATTTTGATCCCGCGATCCTGCACAACGGGAAGTTCGTCAAGACCAGCGGCTATTGCACCGACGTGTTCTACCGTCAGGCCACCGAATGGATGGACACCCAGCGCCGCGCCGGCAAGCCCTTCTTTGCCTACATCCCCACCAACGCCCCGCACTCACCCTACATCGCCCGACCCGAGGACGCCGCGCTCTACGAGGGCAAGGTGGCCACCCCGCAGCGCGCTCATTTCTACGGCATGATCCACAACATCGACGAGAACATCGGCCGGGTCCTCACGAAGCTCGGAGAGTGGGGCATCGAGGAGGAGACCCTCGTCATCTTCATGAACGACAACGGCACAGCGGCGGGAGAGACCGTGTTCAACGCCGGCATGCGAGGGAAAAAAGGCAGTCCGTGGCTCGGGGGCACCCGTGCCGCCTCCTTTTGGCGCTGGCCCGGCAC
>Ga0351935_1041_pt1 | contig 39882 bp, 41 predicted proteins | sample TotcelT113001L11_FD_206849 | JGI IMG/M metagenome (GOLD analysis project Ga0351935, IMG submission 206849) | Enriched cells from coal bed in the Powder River Basin, Montana, United States - Total cells T11 rep2 HSBNCT.T11.300.1.L11 ... | reverse complement strand
AATCAGCACGGGCTGCGTAATCTATACAAAGCGTTGAACACAGAGTACACTCATGGGGAGCTGAAAAGCTCCCCATTGTGTTGAAATAGAGTCAGCCATCGAGCAAAGCAGGATGAGAGATTATGAAAATGTTATCTATGCATAAAGCACTATTTTTAAGCGCAGTTGCACTGGGCATGATTGCACCTATGTGTAGAGCCGAAGCTTCTTCTCAGTCAACAGCAGCCTCATTGCAGAAAAAAGTAGTAACGAGTCCAACAAAAAAAACAGTTACAAAAACTAGCGTGATTAAAGATGCGCCAGTAGACGTTGTAAAATCTAATAAACCATTAAGTTCTTCAAAAAAAGATACGCAAAAATCTAAAGACAAGGTTTCCAAGGGTGTTCTTGTTGATACGATAGTCGTTACTATCTATGGTGATGAAGGTGTACAGATTATAACCAAATCAGATCTTGAACGATTGAGCATTGATGGTCAAGAACGCACCAAAGAAGATATTATTCTTGAGCGTCTTATGTTTCTTGATGCACAAAAGATGCACATGGTGCAAGGCGATGAAGCCGTTGATGCCTATTTGAATAATATTCAGCGTGAACACAACATGAGTAAAGATCAGCTTGAATATCTTTTTGCCAACTCTGGCTATAGTTTTGAAGAGGCTCGTGAACAGTTGCGCATACTGTATGCAGTGAACTCGATTATTGATTTTAAGATTCGTTCTCGCTTGATTGTACCCGAACAAGATGTTGTTGCGTATTACAAGGGTCATCCAGTAAAATTACAGCCAACGTATCAAATACAGCGATCATTTGTCTCATTGCCTGTTGACCAAGCAGAGCAAGAAGCGTTTAAAAAAGAGATAGAGCAATGGTGTCAAACAGGTAAAGGTGATGTAGCCCCCATTTGGGACGAGCCATTCTGGATTGAAAAAGGTGATATTGCTGAAGGTAAAAAGTTTATTACCACAATGCACGTTGGTTCTTGTGCTGTGAGTGGTGAAACTGCCGAGGGCATTGAGCTCTTTAAGCTTGTTGGTAAAAAAGAAGAACGCGAACAGTCGATTGAAGAACGGTATCGTGAGATTACTGATATTTTACGTCGTCCAAAATTTGAAGAGTTACTTGCTGATTATAAAAAGCAGTTACGAGAATCAGCGTCGATTGTTTACCTTTAAAAAAATATAGTTATGTTTGATTATAACGCGAACTTGACCTAAAGATTTAATAATAAAAGTAGTTCTCATCCCGATCTCCCTGAGTGTTTTCGAAGCTTTTTAAGCGAGAAAATGTATCGAATGGGTTTGAGGGATACATAACTTTAGACCCCTCTATCTTTCGATACATTTTTGCTTGCACAAAAACACTGAAATACGATCGGGGTTTCTATTTTTTCTTGATCGATTTTTTTAATTATACTTGTTCTTGATCGTTAATTTCTTGTGAAAGTAGCAAAGCTTCTTGAATGAGTTTTTGTTTGCGTATAGCAAATTCTGGTTTGGTATCAAAGTAGGTGTTCAAGAGTTGTTCAAGACCCATGTCGACAGAAAGTAGCGCGCGTTGTTCACGCTTTTTTGCATGGCGCAGCGGTATAACGCCAACGACAAAGTGTGCATCTTTTAAAACATTATGAATAACTTTGAGATCAACAGTGTCGTTCATATCTTCAGCAAGCTGATAGGTAATTTTTACTACAGTGTCGGTAATCGTATGTTTTTTAATAGCTTGTACGAGCATCTCAGTTTGGCTGCGATCTTTTTCCAGCTCTACATGTATCTGTATAAATGGCCGTGTAGGCACCTGTATGAAGTCGTATGAAGTAACGCCTTTTTTTTCAATGGAGACTAAGCAAAAACCTTTTTCTTCGTTGCGTTCGCCAAAGTCGATGCGTTCAATAGAGCCTGAGTAGACCACGGGTATGCCGTTTTTATTGAGATTTTGGTGGCGATGTAAATGACCCAGGGCAACATAATCAAAAGGTTGCACGGCGAGTTGCGATGGCAGCAAGGTTGGATCTTCGCCATAAATAGCGCGTCGTTCTGACCCTGATAAAATGCCGGTGCTTACGGTCAAATGAGCTGCAAGCACAGCAGGAATATTCGGATCAAGACGTTGAGCAAGTTCTTTTATAATAACCGACACCGTATCACTCATGTTGGCTGCAAAACGTGCGGGCGTTTGTGCGTAGTTCAGATTGTTGAGTGCAAGGGTGGTGCGTGTTGGCCACGGGATGCCGACGATATGTACGGGGCCGTGTGCTGTGGTAAGTTCTACAATTTTTGGCTTATTGATGACATGAAAACCATCAAGTGGAAGCTGGTCAAAAAGCTCAAGCGAATGTGCTTTGCCAAAGCTGAGAGGATTATCGTGGTTGCCAATAACAAGTACAACGGGTATACCTGCTTTATACAATCTGAGTAAGCAACCAAATAAAAGTTTTTGTTGCGTAGGACTAGGGGCGGTAGTTTTATAGGCGTCACCAGCAAAGAGAAAAAAATCGACTTTTTCACTAATCGCTTTGTCTATACAGGCATTAAAAGCTGCAACAAAATCAAGAAGACGGGAGTGTATACCCGTCTTCAGATCAACTTTTCCGTAGTTTTCTACACCAAAGTGAATATCAGCTGTATGAATAAATCGTATCATGGAGTGTCTTGATGATGAGAGGTTGCTTGTGTTTTTATGGCGCCAATAAAAGAGAGTTCTTGGGGTGTAGTTTCTTGTTCTGGGATAATGATGGGTTTTTCAGTTTCAGACATATAAGCAAAAGGTCCTACCATATGATGTGCTGGTATGTGAGTATTGCTGATGAGACTGTGAGGTAAAATAGTTACATTATCGCCCACTGTCGTATCTTCAAGGGTGGTATATTCACGAATAGTGCAGCCTTTACCGATAGATGTAGCGCCCGTAAGATGTACGCCAGCGCCAATGACTGAATCTTGGCCTATGGAAACGCCAAGGTCGATATGAGCTGTTTGTGGTTGGGTAAAGCGTACGCCTGAACTCATAAGATCGCGAATAAGATCGGAGCGTTTTATATGTTCTGCAGCCCAAAGGTCTTGCAGTGTATCTATACTACGAATGCGATCAAATGGGGCATGGGTTACTGCAATTGATGCTTTAGATTGAGAAGCAAGGGTAACAAGATCTGAAAGATGAACTTCGCCTGACAGGCTGCATCGAGCAATCTGTGGTAACGAAGCAAGAAGAAAGTCTCTGCGTACCAGATAAATACCTGCATCTATCAGACAATGTTCATGATAATCGCCAGCAAAGTCATGACTAGTTACAATGCTCATACTGTCATTAGTTTGTACAAGTCGTCCATAGGAATAACCCGAAGGGTCGGCATTGTGAGCAACGACAAAGCTTATCGTTGCTGAGTGTTCGTGATGGGCTGTAATAAGATGTTCGATAATCTCTTGCGTGACAAGGGGTGTGTCTGCATTCATAACAAGAATGAGTTCAGATGTAAGAGATTCTTTAGCGCAACTAACGGCATGACCGGTGCCATGCTGCTCTTCTTGATAGACACACGAAACACCTGTGGTAAATCGATTGGTAATAAGTTCTTCAATTAAATCTTTTTGATGACCGACCACCACCGTTGTCGGAATGGTTAACGCTTGCATGAGCGAGAGAGGGTAGAGGACCATCTCTTGTCCGCAGAGTTTATGAGCAAGTTTGGTCGTGTTAGTTTGGCTACTGCGTGAGCTTCCGGCAGCTAGCAGAACCGCTTGAATGTTGTTTACCATGGTACTCCTTTGAAGGGTAACGGATGGGTGTTTGTATTCAAGGCTGAAAAAGTATAGCATAATCGATCTGGAAGTCTATCTGGTGGCTAGGTGAAAAGTATAGAGTTTTGTTGTGTATGTGGAAAAAAGGGCGGATCAGCGTATCTTTTATTTGTCTGAAAAATCGGTATACTCATAAGTACTTTTGAAACTGTGTGGAGAGATGGCTGAGTGGTCGAAAGCGACCGCCTCGAAAGCGGTTATCCCGGGAAACTGGGATCGAGGGTTCGAATCCCTCTCTCTCCTCCATCCGCCGACGCGCTTCGCGCTATGGCGTGATGCCACGACGAAGTTAAGATTAAGCTTGCGAAATCTGACGAAGTCGGGCTGTTAAAAGTTAAAATCTTTCCCAATCCCCGCCGACGCCACGACGTAGCATTTGCGAAGTTGGGCTATGGCGTGGTGCCACGACGAAGTTAAGATTAAGCTTGCGAAATCTGACGAAGTCGGGCTATGGCGACGCTTTATGATTAAATAAAATTGACGAAATTCGTATTAACCCGCTAAATGCGGGTTTTTTCATGTCATTAGAGGGGCTTTTAAAGCTGGTCGTGTTAGTTGTCTTTAATCGCGTTTAAAGACTGTTATTAAAATGCCGTTAACGTGCCGATAACGTATTAAAGAATTGATTAATACGTTGTTTAAAAGAAACTTTTTTAAAACAATCTTAGTTGTTTTGCTGAGTGTTCAACCTTGCAGTTACATGCAGTGATGGTACACTAAAGGGCGCATGTTAAAGACAGCATGGCGACTTGAAAAAACAGGAATGAGTATGCGTAAAAGCTTTTCCAGCAGTTTAGGATTTCTCTTAGGTTTATCGTGTAGTTTTGTTAACGCGATGATCGTTGATAGTCGCTTTCTTCCACTTTTAGAAAAACCATTTTTCTCCGTACAAGGGCAGCCTTCACATGTCTCTGCGTCTTTTTTTGCAGCAGCAGCAGATCAAGCTCTTTTACAAAATGATAAATATACTGGTATTCCAGAAATCTATGGTGTTATTAATACCAGCAGTGGTATGACCGAGCACTCATCTCTTGATGTCAATATTTTAGGGCAGGCGCTTGAAGCGGTTGGTAAGCCAAATCCTTTGGGTGAATTAAAAGGGCTCTCTTTGCCGTATCGTCAAGAAGGCAAGATGCAAGCGCAGGGCGCGCTTTTTGCCTATCATCAGGCGATAGGTGATTACGTTTCACTTGGTGGTAGTGCCATGTTTATGCGTTTTCTTTCAACGCAACGTTTTTATTTAGATTCAGCTGCTGTTAATGTGTCGCAGCAAGCGCTCGATTTTGTTGATGTTGTTGATAAAGCTCGTCGCGAAATGTTTGACGAACTCGGTCTTAAGGCGCCAGTGTCTGATCAAGCGGGTGTTGGTGATTTTGATTTTTATCTGCGTCTTGGCAAAACCTGGGATTATGTTCTTAAATGTAAAACGTTATCGTACGGTACAAAATTTGGTGTGTTAGCGCCAGCAGGGCAGTCGAATAACATTTTTTATCCTACGTCAGTACCGTTTGGTGGCAATGGCCACTGGGGACTGTATACCGCCATGGACTTTGAAGCGGAAGTTAAAGAGTATTGGAAAGTTGGTCTTCTAGCATGGGTAGGTAAACGTTTTGCTCGTGAAACTCCGCAACGTTTGTCTGTTGGTGGTGAACCAACAGTTTTTGGTGCTATGACAGGGCGCGTTAAAGTGAACCCTGGTTTTACCGGTTCAATTTCGCCGTATGTAACACTTGAAAATATTCGAGCTGGCCTTGGGTTACGTGTGCAATATACACTTACCAAACACGCACATGATCAATGGAAAGTTGTATGTAAGAGTAATGACCTTGAGCAGTATAGTTTAAAGTCGTGTGGCAAAAACTATAGTTTGGGTGAATATATTTCGCGTTGGGCGAGTGATTATATAACGCTTGATGCTTTCTATGATTTTGGCAATGCGCGAGCAGAGCGTTCATTTGATCCAATTATTTTCTTGTCGTGTGATATTCCGGTAGATGCGATCGTTGCAAATGCAGTGCCGCGCATGTATAAAGTTTCGTTGGGGCTCGATATTAGTTTTTAGGGATACTCTTTTTTTGGAAAGGCTAGGTATAGATACGTATGAGTAATTTTTCTCGTTTTTTTCCGGCAAAACGTCTTTTTAGTTTTTTTTCAAATGATATAGCTATCGACTTGGGTACAGCAAACACCGTTGTATACGTGCGCAACAAGGGTATCGTTTTAAACGAGCCGTCTGTTGTTGCTGTTCGTGCACATACCAATGAAGTTCTTGCTGCAGGAAAGCAAGCTAAAGAGATGCTTGGTAAAACGCCTGAAAATATTATCGCAAGTCGTCCAATGCGCGATGGTGTTATTGCAAATTTTGAATTAACTGAGTCTATGCTGCGCCATTTTATTCGCGCTGTCCATGATGATCGTAGTACATTGGTGCGCCCACGTATGGTTATTGGTGTGCCTTCTGGTATTACGCAAGTGGAATTACGTGCAGTGGAGGATGCTGCAAAACAAGCAGGTGCGCGTGAAGTCTATACTATTCTTGAACCGATGGCAGCAGCTATTGGCGCGGGTCTTGCTGTTGAAGAACCATCGGGAAATATGATTGTTGATATTGGTGGTGGTACGACTGAAGTTGCGGTTATTTCACTCAAGTCAGTTGTGTTTTGCAAATCAGTTCGCGTTGGTGGCGATGGTATGGATCGTGCTATCGTGCAATATATTAAACGTAAATATAATCTGCTCATTGGTGAACGCACCGCAGAAGAAGTTAAAATTGAAATTGGTTCTGCCATGCTTGATGCTGAGTTAGCAAAAAAGAGCGTCAATGTTAAAGGTCGCGATCTTCTTACGGGTGTGCCTAAAACAGTGACCTTGACCAGTCAAGAAGTAAACGAAGCGTTACTTGAAACAGTAGCAAGCATTGTTGATGTCATTCGTGTAGCGCTTGAAAATACACCACCTGAATTATCATCTGATTTGGTTGATAAAGGTATTTACATGGCCGGTGGCAGCTCGCTTTTGCGTGGACTTGATCGTCTTGTTTCAAAAGAGACCGGTTTGCCCGTACGTGTTGCTGACAACCCACTTTTCTGTGTGGTTAATGGTGCAGGTAAGACTATTGAAAATCTTGATTTCTTCCGCGAAACATTGATGCGCTAATGACAAAACGTACGGTCTATTCGGCAGGAATTTCTCTCAAGAAAAAATTTGGTCAGCATTTTTTGCGTGATCAGAGTATTGTAGATGCGATGATCGATCGTGTACCACTCACTTCAGTAACGTCAGTTTTTGAAGTTGGACCTGGTGATGGTTTTTTAACGCGTTCGTTGTTACAGGCTCCGATTGCGCGTCTTTGGTCGTTTGAAATTGATGAGCGATGGGCAAAACATTTGAATGCAACTATTCACGATAAACGTTTTACGCTCTATGAACAAAATTTTCTTGATGTTGATCCTGAAGTGTTTGCCGAACATGCACCGTGGGTTATCATGGCAAATCTTCCTTATCAGATAACGTTTCCGATACTGCGCTTTTTGCAACGCAATAGACGGTATCTGACTGAAGGTGTTATTATGATTCAGGAAGAAGTCGCTCAAAAGTTGGTAAAAACAAGAGGGCGAGGGTATGGTTTTCCCTCGCTCTTTTTTAATCACTATTTTGAGATTGAGTTGCTGGTAAAAGTTCCGCCAACGGCGTTCTTTCCGCCGCCAAAGGTTGAGTCTCGTTTGGTCTATTTAAAGACTAAGCTTGACGTTAAACCTATTCCAAACGAAGAAGAATTTTGGAATTTTATTAAGCGTTGTTTTGCGCAACCACGTCGAACGCTGCGTAATAATTTGCAGCAGACGCATTTTGATATGAGCAAACTTTCTGATAAAACACTTGCTCTGCGGGCGCAACAGATGTCGCTTGAAGAATTGATCGAAATCTGGACAGTGCTCAGTTCTGAGCCTGAAACAACAGCTCTTTAGGTTTAACTAAATTTTTTTTGAAAATTTAAAACAGTGGGGATTGTGTAGAGTTCACAATCCCCGAATAGTTTTGTTTTTAAGACAGAAGCTTTTATTTAATAGATTCTTGCGTCTCAGTTTGTTGCATGAGGCATTTTTCTTTAAGCCGGTCTTTAGTTGAAGATACTCGTCGGCAGCATGCATGACACTGTTTTTTGCGTTGACGGACATTGATTGGATTTTTACACCATTCTGTACGATAGATCTCTTTCGATTTTTCTATAGCCAGAGTAATGTGGCGGTCGTACTCTTCGATGGTATAGCCATTTGGTTTATAGAGATATGCTTTTTCGCGCATAGCATCAAATATGTGAGGTGGGATAAAGTCTGACGTGATCACCTCTTTGCCTTTAAAACGTCTCAGCACTACTATGCCATGTTCAGGACGAATATCGACAATAATAGGTTTGCGTGGATCGGTAATATCTTCGATCATGTGTACATTTTTAATGATATAGGGCAACAAAATAACCGTTGGCAGTGGATGCAGGGCAAACGTTTCACGGTAATGAACATAGGGCCAGGCAAAGAACCAGAGCTCAGCATGGCCGGGTGATGAGTCGCGGAGTAAATGGCTATGACCAGAGACAATTTCTGGGCGTGATAAATCGCCGCTGAGAGCTAAACGGTCAGGATTTTGACGTGTTTTTTGTGTAGGGCGCGTGAGTTTGAGCTCTATTTGAACTAATTTTTTTGGTAATTCGCATTTTTTACATGTGGTAAATTTATTGCATGAAAAAAAGCGTTTAAATGAAAAGAAGTCGAGCTTTTGAACACGATCACCACCTGAAAAGATATGATAAACTTTTTTAAATACAGGGTCGTTTACATACTTAGCAGTCTCTTTTTGTACCGGCATGCCAAGCAAAATAGCTTCATCGATACGTAAATTTGATGTTGGGCGCACACGTTGGTGCACGGCGCCTAAATTAAGTACAACGTTGCCACCGTGGCTGTAACCTATGACACGTATTTTGGGATTATGTCCCTGTGCTTTAAATTCTTTAACTAATTTTTCCAGCCCTAAAAAGAGGCCTTTAGCATCTTCAAATCGTTGAGAGGGGCTTAAAAGACCGGTCCAACCATAGGTGTAATAGTGGTTGTCGAAGGTTTTTTCAGGTTCGCTCCAGAGAGTTATGTCATTAAGAAGATCTGCGATTGCACCAGGACTGTATCCGCGTTCAACCAGTTTTGGGTCTATTTTTATGAAACCAAAACCCTGCATAGCCTGGTTTTTGAAGAAATGACGATCAAGACGCATAAGTTCAACAGTTTTTGAATAAAGCGTGTTGCACACGTCGTCGCACATAAACTTCAGCACATTGCTTGCTTTTAAATGCGGTTTAATGCTCATAATGCCGTGAACAAAGACGGTGATCCATGTCTCATGAGGCTGAAAAGAGACGGTTGGTTGAGCATAATGCGTCGTTGTTGAGAGTGTTAATACGAATACGAGAAGTTTTTTTATGTTCATAGTGCCACCGCCATTATGTTCATCACTACTTTGGTATGTTCCTACTTTCAGTGTAGCAGGCTGCAACTTAAAATTCAAACTGAAAACAAAATATATGAAAAAGTTCTCAAAAAAGAGCGATTCAAGATAGGGATAGAATAGCATAAGCATAAACGACTTTCTATCTCTTTTGCAGCGCGAAACGGCTTTTTTACGAGCTTTTTTCACTTTTGCTAGGTGAATGTAGTAAAGTAATTTTGAACGTAATGAAAAATTACCATGAATTTTAAAAAGGGGAGATACCATGATCTGCACAAAAGATATTTTTAAGGTTTTTTGGGGATATCAACGAGCGGCTTTTTTCGTGGTTAGGGGTATTTTTGCGCTTGCCCGTTTTAATACACCTATAGTGGCTTTTTTTGGTGGTAAAAATATGCCCCATGAAGGTCTTTTGGCGCGCCAGGCGTCAGATCTTGCTCATCGTCTAGCGATGGAGGGCTGTGCTATTGTGACTGGTGGTGGACCAGGGCTTATGCAGGCAGCAAATTGTGGTGCCCAAAAAGCAGCGCAAGAAAAAGGCGATGGTAGCGAGAGAACATTGGGCATAGGCGTTGACGATCTTGATGTCTCATATAGCAATGGCTGTGGATCGCCCTTTATTCGTGCGCCATACTTTTTTGTGCGAAAGTGGTTGTTAATTAACTATACAGAAGCTTTTATTATTTTTCCTGGAGGTGTAGGTACGGTTGATGAGCTTTTTGAAGTTTTGAATCTTATGAAAGTCGGCACATTGCCTGTACGCCCTATAGTTTTGGTTGGCACGGCTTTTTGGGAGCCACTTATGGTATGGATTAAGCATAGTGCAAAGCTTGGTTATATTCCTGAGCGTTGCGACGATATGATTGTGGTTACTGACAATGTAGATGAAGTGTATAGTTGTGTTATTGATTCATTGCATAAAAAATAACACTATTGGTTGTACGTTTGTAAAAACCAGAGACGGAGAGATTGATTCTCTCGTCTCTGGTTTTTTAGAGAGAAAAAAGTTGTTTATTTTCTTTTTGACCACCAAGAGGGGATTGCGTAACCAAGGGCTGAGAGTAACAAGCTGGCTAGTTCTGGTGGTAACGGTGTTTGTACGAATTTAAAAAGTATAAAACCAAAAAGTCCGGCTCCGATCGCGCCAAATGCTGCTGAAGCATACACTTTGTCGGTAAAATAACAGACGACCAATGGAATTACCAAGCAACAGACCGAAAGTGCGTAACTGTCGATCAAAATACCGATAATGTCTGATGAAATAAAATAGGATGCAATAAACATGCTGCAGCCGACAAGCAGCGTGATTTTTTGTGAAGAACGGACTGATTTGGCAAAGCCCAAACGTGAAAAATCAAAATCCTGTGCAATGTTTGAGCTGATAGCGCAGAGTAGTGATGTAGAGGTCTGCGCTATTGCGGCAAAGAGTCCGCATACAGCAAGTGTTACCACTACGTCGTTTGTAAGCATTTTGATTACGGGAATTAAGGGAATTGCATTGGGAGCTACGACAATACCCATAAGTTTTGCCTTCATGCCCAAGTAGACAGGAATCAACGAGAAAAGTAAAAGAACAATGCTAGCGCTCAGAGCTCCGATGCGGGCAATATTGCGTGTACGTGCTGCAAAGAATTTCTGTGCTAAATCCTGTTCAAAAAGGGTAAATAACGCAGGCATTAAGATAATGCTCGTTGTTGTTTTCCAGTCAAAAGGTCCAAATTGTGCTTGAGATGTTTTGAGCGATGCCCAGGTGAAGAACGATGCTGGTTCAATAAAGATCATGCAGTAAGCAAAAAGTCCCACAAAAAAAGTAATAATATAACTTACTTGCGCTAAATCAGTCAGAGCAACGGCGCGTAACCCACCAATAATCGTGTAGGCAATAATGAGCGTCCAAAAGATAAGATAAACGATCTGATTATCAAGTCCCAATGCTACTAGAACTGTGCGGGATGCAGCAAATTGCGCGAGCAAAATGCCGCACAATGTAACAATAGAAAAGAGCGAGGCGACTTTTTTCAAAAATACTGAACGGTATTTTGTTTCAAACAGTTCTGCGGTGGTTGCAACGCTGAGTGTTTGTAACCGTGATGCAAGTCCCAAGCCAAGAAGTAAAAAGCCAAGACTAAATCCAACAGTGTAAGCAAGCCCCGAAAAACCTATAGCATAGGCATCTTTTGAGGTGCCGATGAGCATGCCGCCGCCAATTTGTGCAGCAACAAGGGTACAGGTCAGGGGTATAAGTCCCAAATTGCGTCCTGCCAAGAAATAATCGGTGTTGGAAGTGATGTTACGAGAAGCGTAGATGCCAACGGCAAAGTAAATAATGGCGAGAGTTATAAGTGTCGCAAAAAAGAAGATGGAAGTCATGATTGATTCCTCTTAGAAAGAGTTTGTCTAATAAACAGAATTTACCCGTAATTATGTAGTAGGTATACCGTGTAGTATACCGGTAAGTCGATAGTTGGTGAAAACGGGCGCTTGGGGCGAGAAAGGTTGTTGCTCTGGCTTTAGATGGTCTCGCCGGCCCTTGTATGGAGTAGATGGGCGTGCCAATAGATACGAGCATGTGCGTGTAAGCGTGCAAAGAAAATGCCGTTATTCTTCATGCATGGTACCCCATAAAATAATTACTGTGTGCTTCTAGTATAGCCAAGGGGCTACAATACTCAACTTTTAAGCACGAAGGTTAGAGCAGATTTGTGAGCCGCGTGTTTTTTACTTCGCCTCATGTTGTTCAAGCAAGTTGATTATGTCGGTGTATTTTTTACGAAAGTCAGGGGCAACAAATTTGCATTCGTTTAATAAACGCATCTGCTGTAAGGGGGTGCGGCCAAAATAATTCTTAGCATTTATATCAGCCCCGTTTGCAAGAAGTAGTTTAACTATTTCTGTGTGCCTATTTTCACTTGCTGTATGTAGAGGGGTATAGTCAACCTTACCTCCTTTAGCATTCACATCGGCACCTTTTTCAATAAGTAGTTTAACTATGTCTGTATGGCCTTCTTCACTGGCTATACTCAAAGGCGTCACGTTTTTTTTATCTGGAGCCTTTACGTTGGCACCATTTTCAACAAGCAGTTGAACTACTTTTATATGGCCATGTTTACATGCATAATGCAAAGGAGTTTGGCCTTCTTTATCCTTAGCATCGACGTAGGCATCTTTATCAATAAGTAGTTTAACTATATCCGTGTACCCATTGCGACTTGCTACATGCAGAGGAGAGTGACCTATGCTATCCCTTGCGTTGACAGTGGCATTATTGGTAATAAGTAGATCAACTATCTTCGTATGCCCATTTTCACTTGCAATATGTAGAGGAGTCTCGTCATTGTCATTTTGAGCATTGACGCCGGCATACATTGTTTGCTGAGCCTCCATATTTTTAATAAGAAGTTCAACGATGTTAATGTGTCCCCTTTCACTTGCCCAATGTAGAGGAGTTCTGTTAAAGTCATTCTTAGCGTTTACATTGGCCTTTCTTTCAATAAGCAGTTTAGCTGTATTTGCATAACCATTTAAACTTGTATAATGGAGAGCGGTATTATCAAATTGATCTTTTGTGGTGACATCAGCTCCAGCTGCAATTAATTTTTCTGCTATGGAGTCAGAAGCCCCATATTTAAGGGCTAGTAGGAGTGGCGTTTTTCCCTGGTTGTCTGCTTGGTTAATGGCGGTTTTAGCATCTTTCTGTTGAGCTATAAATGTCTCTACCTCTTTTTCATTATTTGTTATAACAGCTCTATGTAAAGGCAAGTCATTCCATCGGGAAAAAAAAGAGCCACGATCTATGCCAAGATTGGCTGCTTGTAGTATGGCTTTGTCAATGAGAAAGCCATATATATTTGCTATAGTAGAAGATCTAGCTTTGATTAAAAATTCATTGAGGACAACTTGAGGGACATTTTTTGCATGCGCAAATAAAAATTCAACTATTTTGTAACTATTGTTATCAATAGCAAGAGTTACAAAAGTTTCAAATGAATTAAGATCAAGTATGAATTTTTCTTTTTGGAACAAATAAGCAAGAAGGTCAGGGTTGTCTTTTTTGAAAATATCATATCCCGTAGCTTTGTTAATGAGGGCAGCTTCATCACGAACTGTAGCTCTCGTAATAGTTTTCTCATTGATATCTTCAGGGTTAACCGCTTTAGCGGCTATGGTGTGTAACGTTGGTACATGGAAGTAGAACTGTGGATCTTTGGACGTTGTTTGTTGGTCCATTGCACGAATTTGCCCAAACATAAGCACACAAAGTAATAGCTTCTTCATGGTATTCCCCCTAATCCAAAAATAATCTCTTTATTTTTAAGGTAACAGAGTTGTTATGGTACGTGCTAGATTGCGTTAAAAAAGGGCTAATTAGTGTTGTTATGGTTCGTGCAGATTGCACAAAAAAGAGGGTTAATCGGCTTGCTCAAGCGATAAAAGGCGCTCAAGGGGAATCTGAGCATAAGAATCAACAACAAAATCTTCACCAGCCAGTATGCCTGGCATGCGATGAGTGTTGATGCGAATGCACATCATGCCGGCACGCTTTGCTGCCGTGACACCGGGAACTGAATCTTCGATAACCAAGCATTCTGCTGGTGATACGCCAAGTTGTGCAGCTGCATAGAGATAGATGTCTGGGGCTGGTTTGCCGCGGTTACTAACATACTCTGGGGTGTAGATATGATCGCCGAAAAGCGATTGCAGTGAAGGGGTAGTCTGGATTTGTGCAAGAATGTCATGGGCCGTGTTAGTGGCAATGGCTACTCGGAGATTGTGTGCTTTGACTGTTTTAAAAAAATCTTGGAAACCGTTTATAAATTTTGGTTGTTGTTTGTAAAGTTCAAGAAACTGATTAAACATTTCTTGCATAAGAACTTCAAGCGAGTCAGGGAGATTGTGTTCTGCTTTGCTGAGTTCGCACGATTGTTTGACGGTAGCTCCCAGAACGCTCTGCATAAAGTCGTCAGTTGGGGTGATGCCGCGAATGGTAAGAATATGTGCAGCGGCTTGTTGCCACAAAATTTCTGTATCTAAAATGGTTCCATCAAGATCAAAAATAAGAGCACGTAAAGACATAACTCCTCTCCTTTGTTGATAAATTTCCGAATCTTAGTACCTTAATCAAGATACCAAGTGGTCCCTCTTTTTTATAGATAAAGGTGTAAGAATGAAGAGCTTTGTTCGTTCACTTGCCGTAGGCGGATGTTTTGTAGTGACGCGCTTTATGGGTCGGTTATGCGGCACCCCTCTTATTGGAGCTTCGTTTGCGCATTTATCACTTGGTGCAGCAGTGGCGCCACTTGCCGGTTTTTATGGCGGCACGGTAGGCGCAGTAGGCGCCGGTCTTTTTACTCTGATTATTGCAACGCTTATACACGGTTCTCTCTCGCTGGCATCGTTGGCTTTATATATTCCCGGCATAGTTGGTGGGCTCTTTTTTGCAGCTCCGCTGGGGGTGGCTCCGTCAGGGGTAAATTCTTCACACACAACTTCATTAGGCTCGATTTTTTCGCAAAAGAAATCGTCAGGTGTAAAATCTTGGCAAGAAACTTTGTCACGGTTTAATGCTGCGCGTGTCATAGAAAGTCTTTTCTTTATAGTTTGTATGATTCTCTTTTGGGTTAATCCAGTCGGTCAACAGGCGTATTTGTACCCACTTTTGTGGTTAGCGCCGTTAGTATTTGTGCTTATTAACCAGCAGTCGTTGTTTGCGCGAGCACTCGTGAGCGCTTTTGCCGTGCATGCCGTTGGTGCTTGTTGGTGGTTGTACACTATGCCAATGTCAGCGATTTTATGGCATGGTATGATGCCGCTGGTTGTCGTTGAACGTGTTTCGCAAGCATTGCTCATGGTTGTTGTGGTAAAAGTCGTTGAAAAAGTTTCAGGCTTGGCTAAGAATCGCCAGGCTGTTGCTCGTCTGTCAATTCAGTAAAAAGTATTGGGGGGAACGTATGCTTACTCATCTAGCCTGTGTTATGGATGGCAATCGTCGCTGGGCTAAAAAACGCGGACTTTTTCCGTGGGATGGCCATCGCGAAGGCGTAACTGCCGCTCAACGGACTGTTGATTATTGCCTTGCAAAAAATATCCCGTATCTCACGCTCTATACTTTTTCGGTTGAAAATCTTAAACGATCGTTTGAAGAAAAAAGCTTTTTATTTGATCTTATAGCCAAATTTGTGACAGACGTTTTATTAGCAGATTATCGCGATCGCGGTGTATGCGTTAAGTTTATTGGTGATCGTTCGCTTTTCCCTGAACAGTTGCGTGGTGTTTTTGAGCGCGTTGAACGTGAAACTGCTTACGGAACGGTGTTAACCGTTCATCTGTTGTTTTGCTATGGTGGCCAGCAAGAAATTGTAGCTGCAGCGAGAACGTTAGCAGAGCACGTAGCACGCGGCGAGTTGACGCCTGCGGCTATTACCAAAGAGCTGTTTGCAGCAACACTGTGGTCAGGATCAATTCCAGCACCAGACTTGGTGATTCGTACCGGTGGTAACCAGCGCTTAAGTAATTTTTTATCGTATCAGTCGGCTTATTCAGAGCTCTATTTTAGTGACACGTTTTGGCCCGACGTAGACGAAAAATTCTTAGATGCGGCGCTTTTGTACTTTGAGTCAAGCAAACGTAATTTTGGTGCGTAATTTTGAGCCTAAAGGGAGAGCATGAAAATAACAGTGATGGGAGAAGGCGCCTGGGGTAGTGCTATAGCATTACTGCTTGCACGAAACGGACATGATGTCACGCTCTGGTGCCACCACGATTCAGTTGCTCAAGATATTGCAAAAACACGCGAAAATAAAAGATTCTTTCCTGGGTTTGCGTTTGATCGTTCGATTAAAGCTACTGCTGATTTGGAAGAAGCGTTGTCATCAGCTCAGATTATTTTTGAAGCGATACCTGTTAAGTATCTGCGCGGTACGCTGGCATCTCTTGATAAAAAATATTTTACTCTCCCCTGGGTTTTGTTGAGCAAGGGCATTGAACAAAAAACGCTCTTGTTTCCTACGCAGATTCTCGACGACGTTGCTGGACACCCGGTACAATCTGCAGTTCTTTCTGGCCCAAGCTTTGCCCGCGACGTGGCGTTATGCCAACCAACGGCCGTAACTATTGCCACCCAAGATTGTTTGTTGGGAGCCAAGCTCTACGACATAGTCAAAAACGACTATTTTAGCCCCTACATTTCACGAGACGTCATAGGGGTTCAGATTGGTGGGGCATTAAAAAATGTTCTCGCTCTGGGCGTTGGTATTCTTGAGGGAGCAGGGTACCAAGATAATGCTCGGGCGTTGTTCTTGACCCGTGGGCTTCAAGAGTTAGCTCTGCTTGCAGAAAAGCTTGGCGGTTCACGCGATACGCTCTATGGCTTGTCAGGTATGGGGGATTTGATTCTCACAGCGATGGGTGAACAGAGTCGTAATACTAGTCTTGGTCGTACGCTGGGCAGTGGTGTGCCATTAGCACAAGCTGTTCAAGAGCGCGAAGTTGCGCCCGAGGGTATTAATACTGCCTATGTAGTTCATGAACTTTTGCAACGCGAAAATATTCAAGCGCCGCTTCTTGATGGCGTCTATAGCATAATTAACGAAGAGATGACCATTCAAGAGCTCTTTTCGCAACTCATGCAACAGCCGTTTGCCAACGAATGCGACTTAGGATAAAGCTCTTATAAGTCTTATAGCTTTAGTGAATTTAAAAAGCGCCCTTCGTAGCTCTATAAGAGCAAAGCAGGGCGCTTTTTAAATTTTGAATGTTTTTATGCTTTATACAGTTGCAGTGGCAACAATGCCTAGTTTTGCTAAATCTGCTTGAAATTGTGGAACATTTTTAAATTGAATGCCATAGAAGCCTTCTTGGATGCTTGCATCGACGTTTCTCTTTTTGTCATCGATAAAGATCAAGTTTTCTTTGGCCAAGTTATGTTCGGCAAGTTCACTTTTTAAGTTATGAAAGTATTCAAGTGATGGCTTCTTTTTGATGAGAGGTAGACCATCGGCGGTATGTGGTACTACTTTGGCATAGTCAAAGTTACCAAAGAGTGAGGGGAATTTTTGTTGATAGTAGGCAAAATCTTGTGCCCCCATATTTGAGGCGATAGCAAGCGAGTAAGCTTGTGCTCGGAGTTGTTTTACTATTTCTTCCATACCAACAATGATTTTTTTATCGAGCATTATATGCTCAACCATCTCAGCAAGCCGTGGGGCTTGAGCTTTGAGAAGGTTAAGGTAGGCAAGACCAGTTGCTTTTTGGTAAGCGAGGCGAATAACACAATAGACTAGATAGGGATTGACGATGTTTTTTGCCAAGTCCCAGCGATAGTCCCATAGGGTTGATGAGATAGGTTGGCTGTGATCGAGCAATACTTGATCTATATCAAAACCAAACGTTGTGTTGGCTGGCGTGCAGGGGAGTTGAAGTTCAACAGCTTGGACTGTTGCTGCAAGCAGTGCTAAACCAAGACTAAGACTAAAAATTTTTGAGTTCATAAAAACCTCCAAAAAGCTATTTTAAAAGACATATATAAAGTGTAACAGAAGCTTTTGAGGTTGCAAAAGCCCTGTGGAAATAGCATTATTCGCTTTCAAGAGGTTATAAGTACGTAGCTTTATGAATTAAAGCGTTACTGCTGGCACTAAAGCTGCTGGCGCGCATGTTGGCGACATAATACCCAAGGTGACCAGTGTAGCTTCAAGCGCTTCTGGCGTGGTAAAATCGATGCCAAAATAGCCTGTATCGCGTGAGGCTTGCACATTATCAGTGCGATCATCGATAAAGATGAAATTGGTTATCTTTTTGTTACTTGCAAGAATACGCTCTTTCATACGTTCAAAGTAGCGAAGTTGTGGTTTTTGTATGGAATCAGGAAAAGCACTGTAATCAGCAAACGTGTAGGTCGTAAAGCGCGAAAATATGGGAAAACGCTCTTGGTGTAGGGCAAATTCGTTATCAGTTTCGTTGGTGCCGATATGCAGTTTATAGCCATGGGCAAGAAGTGATTCGACAATACAGATGGTTTTTGGATTTACGGTACGCGTGGTTACCAGTTCGCGGGCAAAGGGCACAAGGCCGGGTTTTTTACGTTCAAAAAGTGAAATATAATAACCAACAGGTGCTGTCATGCGAACGAGGGTAAAGATCTCTTTTATGAGATTGAAATCGAAAAAAGCTTTTGCAATTTCTGCTTTGTGACGCCATAAAAGTGCTGGCACGGGGATGGTACGTTCTAGGATGACGCCATCAACATCAAAAATAATGGCAGTATTTGACGGCTTGTAGATAGTCTTGGCGCCCTTTCGTGGCGTGTTTGTGTCGACTGTTTGAGAGCTTTTGGTCATAGAAGTCTGCGTCGTAAGCGCAGAGGTGTTGGCAGCTATAAGAATTTGTGCAGTGAGCAAGCTTGTAAGTAAGCAGAAAACGACCGCGATACGTGCATAACCATTCATATGATTCCCCCTTTGAATTGATCCCTTAATCTCACTGTAGCAAGCTATGCTTAGTGCTCGCAATAATTTGGTATTGGGAGGTGGCATAGAGCGAGCATTGTTGCTCGTAATGATTTGGAGGGCGCTAGATGTGTGTTTTTGTGGGAGAACAGTTTTGCTTGGGAAAGAAGGGTGGCTAGTTAGAAATTGAAGGAGTTTAGGGAAGATGCAAAAGCACGGTAGGCAGTTTGTCGGAATCGGCGTTGATAATGGTACCAGCACGGGGCTGTTGATCGATTATTGGCGCCTGAAGAAGCTTCTTTTTATCGCTATAACGTGAAGAATCAGCGGTGATTTCAAAGCGAAGATTTTGTGCTTCTAGCCAGGGAAGTATCTCGCCAATTGATTTGCCAACAAACGATGGCCAGATAACTAATTTTGTCCGTTTTTCTGAGCAATAGACGGTCATAGTTGGTTTAGTAAGCGGTTGCCCAGGAGCGGGACATTGTGCACAACATGTGTCTGTTGGCGCAGCATGGGGAATAGCAGCAAAGGTAACGGAAATGCGCTGTTGAGAGGCTTCTTGTTCTATCTTTTCACGAGAGAGCGTTAAAAAAGAAGGGGCTGTTGGCACTGGTGGCTGTTCTGCAATAACCAAAAATGCGGTTTGATGAGTTTTAATCGATTGTCCTGCAGCAGGGGATTGTATAAGCACGGTGCCTTCGGGGACATCTAAGCTTGGTTTATGAGCGCTGATACGTACACCGATGTTTTGTTTTGAAAGTATTTTTACGGCAGATGTAAGAGGCAATCCAACAACACTTGGCGTCGGTACTGTTTCGGAACGAAAGAGAAAAAGGGCAACACCGTAGCCTGTGGCAAAGCAGCCAAAGGGTATAAGCCAGAGAAAGTTTTTAAGTTTCATGTATTTATCTTATCGGTAAAAATAAGTAGTTTTTGTAGTATAAGACGATTTAATCTTAAACAAGTTTAATCTTAAGTACGAAAAAAATAAGTTTTTTGTTACAAGAACGCGAATTTGACGTGAAACTTTATGAACTTGAAAAGAAAAAATTAAACTCCCCGATCGTCTCGAGTGCCCGACGAGGCTCCGAACAGGAGCTGAAAGAGGGTGTATCGAGAGATGATTCCGATAAAAAATAGAGAGTGACTTTTGTAGCATCTCTCGATATATTTTGCTTCCAGCCTTCGCACAAGGCTACGGCGGACAAGACGCAAAACACTCGAGACGATCGGATTATAAAAACTTTTTGAGCAAAGAACATTGTCTCGCTAGATCGAGTTCGTGTTTTTAAATATCTTGTTGAATTCAAAAGAAAGAGCCGTCTTTTGTTAAAGACAGCTCTTGGATTTAAATGAGGTAATCAATAAGCCGGATTCTGTCTCTGCTAGCAGAGTGGCAACCATGTATCTTAGCGACATACCCGCATGTTTAACCGGAACGAATAACCGACACATGCCTATTTTGTCTTGCTCCCAGAGGGGTTTACCCCGCACTACCATTACTGATAGCACCCGGGCGCTCTTACCGCCCGTTTTCACCCTTACCTTCATGATTTCTCATAAAGGCGGTTATTTTCTGTGGCACTTATCCATAGGCTTACGCCTCCCTTCACTGGTCTTGGCAGACCTTATAAGGCTCTGGATTCGTTAGGAGTCCGGACTTTCCTCTTGAGGAGCTCACATGAATGTGGACTTAAGACCTCGAGCGATTGCCTAGATGACCTCAAACTTTATTTCAAAGAAAATAATGCTAGTAGAATAAGTATAGCAATTGAAGAAATGGTTGTACAGTCCCAAGATAGGAGATTCTGTACTGCTACATGATCGATGATCAGGCGGTGGGTTATTATTCCTAAAAGCGCAAGACAAAATGGTTGGTAGCGTTTTGAAAATCTGAGTCTTTGGCCGTAAGCGCCCGCTAGTGAAAGGGGAATTAAGTACCAGAAAAGTCTCAGTTCGTTGCCATAGAGAAAGTGTGCTAAAAGCATGAGCACAAAAAAGACGATAGTGAGTTTTTTAAAGGGGTTTTTGGTATAGAGAAGAAAGATGTAAAAAGCCAAGGTACAAAAAACAAAAGGCTGCATGCAGATGCGTGAAATAAGAAGATCAATGAAGGCACACGTTGCAGCAAAAAAAAGAGTAAAAATAAAAGTTAACATACGGCTTTCCTAGGGCGTTGTTTTTTGAATTTTCTATGTTAGTCTAAGGCGCAGATGAGCGGATGTCACGCTCTGTATAAGTTTAAACTGCGTTAAAGGAGTTCTCTATGAAGAAAGTGTTAGCTCTAGCGTTATTATCAAGCACTATGATTTTTGCAGGGCCAGTACCAGCAAAAGCAACTGTTGAGACAGCAAAAGCAACTGTCCAGGCAGCAAAAGCTGTTGCAACAAAAGTAGTACCTGTACAATCATGCAAAGTAGCTACGGCCGTTAACGCTTCGATGACGTATCTAAAAAATCATAAACTTGTTGTCGGATCAGCAGTTGTTGTTGCAGGCGTTGCCGCATTGTATTATACCAACGCATCATTCAGAGCTATGGTTCGTGGATGGCTTGGTTTGGATACAGAGATCAAAAAATAAACGATCTGTTATCTAAGATTTTTAAAAGGCACTGGTGAAAGTCGGTGCCTTTTTTGTTTGAGTAAAATCTAGTCAGTAGTACCTTAGGATCCTTTGAGTTCTGGATGTAAATAAAGGTTTGCGTGACTAGGTAGGTTATTAAGTTGCGTATAAGTCGAAAAAACTCTAACTGGATATTTATCGATTTTTCTTTGACTTTCTCTTGATTCTTGCTACATTTATTTAAAGTTATAGTGTAGGTTTGCTTATATATTCTTAACAAATGTGAGGTTTTTAATGTTAAAAAGATTGTTGCTTTACGGAATAGTTGTTTTTACAAATATAGCTTATTGTTCTATTGATCAATCTTTGTTCGAGCGGGCATCTTATGTGAAGTCTGAGCTTGCAATGCAAGGAAAGGTAAAATCTGAGCTTCTAAAAACAAAAGCGTTAGTTATAGCTAAAAATAGTTATAATTTTACTTTGAAATATAATGCCATTGTTGCAAAATATAAGACCACACTGGAATCTCTGTGCTCAAAAATTGATGTGCTAGAGAGGGATTTGCTAAAAATTAAGTCGTCATCTATTTCTTCTGATGAAATCGCCTTTGTAAAGAATAGTCTTTTAGAAATAAAAGAGAGCAAGAAGGCTTTACAAGCAATTCTTCGTGATATCCCTGGTTTTTATATTTAGTCTGAACTAGATTTAATAAATTTAAGAGAAGATGCCACTGGTCGTTGTAGCTAGTGGCATCTTCTGTATCTAGAGTTGTTAATCGTATGTTTTTTCTCTTTTAATTTATTTTAAATCTATGCGTTGTTTCTTGTAAGTGTTTTTTGCGTGTTAAAACACTGGTTTCTCTTGTTTTTATGCTATACTACTCAACGATCTTCATCAAAATCTTTATATCTAAAAATCTTTACTCATAGTGCATGTCATGCGTTGGTCGTCTTTTATAACCATTATACTCTCTCTTTTTGCGTTGGCTGGAGCGTTTGTTCTTGGGCTCTTGGTCTTTATTTCGCATGATGGTGTGCTCGATTTTTCGCCTTTAGAGCGTTCAGTTGCCGCTCGACCTACGATCGTGCTTGATGACAAAGGGGCTGAGTGGACCCGTTTTCAGCTTGATCGACGTGATCCTGTCTTATTTTCGGCTCTGCCAAAACATCTCGTAAATGCTTTTGTGGCGGCTGAAGATTGGGATTTTTTCTCGCACCGGGGTATTTCATGGAAGGGTATAGTGCGATCAACACTCGTGAATTTGTATCATAGACGCATTGTGCAGGGAGCAAGTACTATTACTCAGCAGTTGGTCAAGTTACTCTTTTTTGACTCTCAGCGTACGTTTAAACGTAAAATTAAAGAGCAGCTCTATGCGTTGTTAATAGAACAACGGTATAGCAAAGAGTATATCATGCAGCTTTACCTGAATAACGTTTATTTTGGGTGTGGTATTTATGGTGTTGAGGCGGCAAGTCATACCTTTTGGGGCAAATCAGTGTCTGCTTTAACGGTGGATGAAGCAGCGGTACTTGCCGGTATTGTGCGTTCGCCCGGTTCGTATTGCCCTTTATTGCACCCTGAAGGTTCGGCTAAACGGCGAAATGCGGTACTTGTCAAGATGGCACGACTTAATTTTATCACTGAGGGTGAATTGGTTGCGTATAAAGCGGCACCACTGAAATTGGCTGTACATGCTGGTGAGCCGGCAGCGCATGTAAAAGAGATGCTGCGTCAGTTCTTGGAAGAGCGCTTTGGTAGACAAAAATTGTATACGGGTGGCATGGTTGTCAAAACAACACTTGATACTTCTTTGCAAAAGACAGCCGAAAAAGTATTTACCCAACAGATAGATCTTTTGCGTACAACATTACGTGAGAATGTCGATGGTGGCGTTTTATCAATTGATCCTCGTACTGGTGCCATTAAAGCTTTAGTTGGGGGCTATGCTTTTAAAGAGTCACAATTTAATCGTGTTGTGCAAACAAGTCGCCAAATTGGTTCGCTTATAAAGCCATTGGTCTATGCAGCCGCACTTGAACAGGGTCGCTCCTTTGCTGACACTATGATCGATGAACCTCTGAGTTTTGAGCAACCTAATGGTACGATTTGGTCACCAAATAACTATAACCTTAAATTTGAAGGTCGTATGACCTTGGCGCGAGCACTCTATCGTTCGAATAACATAATTGCTATTAAAACGCTTTTAGAAACAGGCTATGATCGCGTGCTTGACGTTGCACGTCAATGTCATTTGCAGGGGCCTTTTAATCGTTACCCGTCATTGGCGCTTGGATGTCTTGACGGGACGCTTAACGAAGTCACCGCATTTTTTAATATTTTTGCCAATAATGGTCGGTACGTTCAACCCTATGTGGTTGAATGGGTAAAAGATGCGTTGGGTACGAAACTCTATCGTCATGAAACAGAAGAAGTATCGGTACTTTCGCCCTTAATTAGTGGACAAGTTACCAAAGCTTTAATGCTTGCGCTCAAGCAAGTGCGTGGGTGGTATTCAGGAGAGTGGCTTGAAACTGAAGCCATCAGTAAAACCGGAACGACCAACGACTGTCGTACGAACTGGTATGTTGGTTCAACACCAGATTTAACAACCGGTGTTTATATCGGGTGTGATGATAACACATCGCTGGGTAAAAACAGTTACCCCCTGCGAACAGCTTTTCCTATTTGGCTACAGGTGCAGCGCGCATTGCGATCAGAGCACACAACGTTTGTGCTCGATCCTCGCTTAAAGATAATTTTGATTGATGAAATGACCGGGCGGCGAGTTTCACAGCCCGGTGAAGGCGTTATCGAAATAGCTGTTGTCTAGTTTAGGCGTTTGTGTAAAGCGCCGAGATTTAAAAGAAGTTTAATGGTTTTTTTGTTTGAATGTGCGTAATTATAGGGCGCTTGGCCTTCATACAGGGCGCCATTATCAAAGAGAAATTCGATTACTTCTGTCTGGCCGGTAACTTTTTTTGTTATTTTAGCTAAGTTGTTGCTGTAGGCAACGGCAATGGCCGTATTCATGGTTCTATGGGTTACGAGACCATTTTCAACAAGACGTCTTACCGTTTCAATATCACCGTTTTCTGCAGCAAGAATAAGCGCATGTCTATTATTTATTGGTTTGCCCGCTACAAGTGCTGGGACGCTTATTAAGAGAGCAAGAGAGAGCATTATTTTTTTCATGAATGTTCCTACAGAGTTACAACGTTTTAGTATTACGTTTTGCTTGAAGATCTTTATTCTTTCTGTTGAAGCCGAGTTCGTATGCGGCACCCATCGTATTCTTTTTTTACCCCGCTTTCAAGGGCCAATAGTGCGGGAACATGAGCTGACAAAGCTGGTGTATTTTTTGTCATGGCGATTGCTGGCGATGTTAATAACTCGGAGATCTTTGTTGACGAAGCGTTCTCGCTTTTCATAGCGATTGCTAGTGGTGGTATTCTGACGGTGTACATGGGGGGTACTGTTGGAGTAGTTTCTAGATACTTTTGTATGGTTTTTAGAGGTTGCGCCAGGTGTGCATGGAGGCAACACATGCACATAAGATATGTCGTTGAGCAGCAGAGAGCGAGCTCTGTATTTGGCGGCGTTGGAAGAATATTCTTAAGAGGTTCATGGAGTAATAAAAAGCAGATGTTTTGCAAGCCGATAAAATTGGTGATTTCCCAAATTTTTTCTTGTTGATCGTCAGATGTTGCAATGGCTACTTCAAGTACTCTTTTGAGTGCAGTTAGTTCAGCGGTGTTGCTACCTGAGAGTTCTTTAATAGCATGTAGTTCTGCAGCCGCTTGCGCATAGCGGTTATTTTTTATCAAAGTAATTGCTTTTACCAGACGTTCATGGGGGATATGCTCTTGGAGTTCTTTAGGGAGTACAATCATGGTGCCGGCAGGTAAACCTGTTGCTTGGCTATAAGTCTCTGCGGGGGGCAGGATAAGACATAAGCCAGGGGGTAGTTCGTTTTTCATGCATTGAGCATGCATGTGTACTAAAAAAAGTACGCATGCACGCGCTTGTATACGCTTTTTCATGAATTCTCCTGAATTACTCGTTATTGTTTTTCGAGTTTCTGTGGAGAGCAGTCAGTTTACATGCCCATTTTGGGACTAGCGTACGCCTCGAGCGAAAGCAATGCAATAAGAGCGCGTTCAGCTTGCGCCGTTTCGCCTTGGCGGATGACTTTGAGCGTTTTTGGATAGAGCTCTTGATAGGCAAGGGCATTTGCTAACTGATGATTGGTGCTCTTTGTCTCAAGAGGAATGGTAATGCATGGCTTGCCAAAAAAGACAGCTTCAGCAAGTGTCCCTGCGCCTGAACGGCAGATAATAAGATCGGCAATCAGATACCACATTAAAATCTCGTTACTGTAGGCAAAAACGTGGGCGCTTATGCCACGATCGTAGTACCAGTGGCGCCAGTCAGTAGCGTCAATAGCACCTGTTTGATGTACGACATGAAGCACTTCTTTAAGCGCAGGATGTGATGAAAACATGTGGGGCATGATACTGTTTAAAAATATTGAACCTTGTGATCCACCGAGCACTAAAATAACCTTTTTTGACGGAGCAATACCAAGTTTTGTACGTAAAAAGGCGCTATCATGCTGTTTGTCTTTTTCAGTAAATTTAACGGGGTAGGGGGCAAGAACACATTTCTTTTTTGAAAAAGCAGCGCAGGTCGAAGGAAAATTTACTTTGATGGTGGTAGCAAATGGCGCTAAAAAGCTGGTAGTTTTGCCCGGTTCTACATTAAGTTCATAGACCGTTATTGAAATACGTAATAACCAGGCGGCAATGCAGACTGGTAGGGCGATATGGCTTCCAGTTGTAATAATTTCAGTTGGTTTGTGTCTGATTAAAAGAGAACAACTTTTTATAAGCGCGGCGAAAAAAGTTACAAACCAGATTGGTAACCAATAAAAATGCCCGTAGGGTGGCGCTTTAAAGTTAAGCTGTATATGGTGAATTGGTGTTGTAGATGCCTGGACAATGGCTGATTCAAGCTCGGTAGCGCCGGTAAAGATCATATAGGATGTTTCTGGCTCGAGCATGCGCGTCTGATAGGCCATAGTGATACAGGGAATGATGTGGCCACCGGAACCGCCAGCGACAAAGCAAATTTTTTTGTGTGTCATAGAGCAATCAATTTCTCTTTGTTGAATCCAAGTTTTAAAGGTTTAAGGATACCACAAAGTTGAAGGTAAGCCAGTTTTATGGTTAAAAATCAGCTTTAGATTCAAGGCGGGCAAAGCGTGTCAAAATTTCTTTGAGGCACGGTGACTTTTGGTTGCAAGCATGCTTATGAGTAACCATGTCTAAAATCGACTGTTGTTCGTTTTTTAACGACGTATCATGAGAACCCTGTTTAGAGTCTTTAAGGTGTTGGACATGAAGTTCAATGAGAAGCTTTTTGCCAGCAAGATTAAGATAGGCCGCGTAACCGCGCAACGCTTCTTTGGTATTGCCAAGTTGTTCTTCAATTAAAGAGTATAAGAGCCAGCCACGGTCAAAACGTGGTTGCAGTTCAAGGCTTTTTTTAACGCTTACGAGCGCCTGCTGTTTACTATCCATTGAGAGTTGAGCGACGGCTTTTGAATAGTGAAAAATAAAGGTGTTTTGTTTACGTGGCGCCGTATTAATAAGGGCATCGATAGCCGCAATGGCTTTTGCAGGCTCTTGGCGCTTTATAAATATTTGCGCTGCTGCGTAGCAAATTTCCTCATTGAGCGGAAAATTATGCGATAGTTTTATCACACGGTCATGAGATTCTTGTTCTTTGCCTGCTTGCTCGAGTACCTGGGCAAAAATAAGTTGAATATCGGGGTCGTTTGGTAAGATTGAGTCAACTTTTGGAATAAGCGTGTAAATATGATTGTGTTGTCCTAACGTGTGTAAAAATCGAATATACCCTGGATAGGCATAGGGCGGCATGCCATCAAAAGTAAGGCGATTGTACCAGGTATGAGATTTTTCAATTTTATTGCTTGCTTGGTAATAGTTTGCCATGAAATAGCGATGGAGTTTGTCAGCTTGTAGCGCACTGTCTGTTTTTATTGTAGACGGCTTTGCGATCTGTTTTTTTACAGAGCTGAGCTGTGTTTTTTTAATCTCAAGAGAGCTCTTAACGTTTTCTGCTTGAGAAGCATCTTGGTCTGGATTGTTCTTTAGGGGGTCATTGTGAAGCATATTCTCTGGTTTTATAGAATCGTGGTGAAGTTTGGTGGCTGTGGCGAACACTAAGCATGGGGTGCTTACTGCTAGTAGTAAAAAAGAGAGTATACGCTTCATTCTTTCTCCTGTTGGCAGCGTGTCAAAAAGCCTTGCAAAGCTTCTTTAAGCTGCCCATCTTGAATGGTTTCAAGTGCAGCACGTTCACGTGCTGAAAGAGGGCGTGCCGCAACAGGTTGTTTTAGAGGGATCATTTTTTCTGCCGCTGCTTTCTTAGTACCTCTCGTTTTAAAGCGTAAAGCTTTTATACGCGGCTGATCTAGATTTTTGTTAATCATCTTAAGAATGAGCGGAGAAAGCATATATAATTCTTGTAACCAGCAGGAGTCTTGCACGCCCAAAATAAGTGTGTCGGCTTCAATCTTTTCAAGCGACACAAGGGGTGTTAAATCGCCCAAGACCGTCGGCCAGGCACGCAATAGTTGCATTTTCCAGGCATCAGGACCGGTCATGACTGAGGGTAAAAAATCGCCTATTTTTTTCATGAAGAGTTTTTCACTGAGGGTTTGAGACTTGTTGTACCAGTGTACTACAAAAAGGGCTTATGGGTGTATGAGAAACGTAGATTTTTGCTTTGTCTGGCGTGAAGAACCTTTGCGGGAGTAAACTAAAAGAGGGAACTACTGGGGGATATGTTTTTGGGGGTACTATGAAAATCATACTGTTTTTTGTCGGTATCTGTGCGGCTATGCCGCTTGAGTGTTGTTTTTGTAGAGGTACAATGGATGACGTGCAAGAGCCTTGTCTTTTAAAAAATAACGAATCTATGCTGTCAGTACGTCGAGATCCATTGGAGGTGCAAAGTGTTCAGCAAAGAAGAATTTTTTTCGAATCATTAGCTCATAATCGAGAGCAACGACCGTTGCAACGGTTAGTGCTTTATCCTGGTAAGAAGCTCGTATCGCAAAAAAAGAATAATGGCTCAGATCATGAAGAGGCTTGGTATAAAGAGTTGCGTGAATCATTTGAACGAGGCGAATTTAATGCCGTTTTTGGAGTCTATAAAGACTTTTCACCAAAAGATAGTGATCAGCAGCTTACTGAAACTGAAAGTGAAGAGGCTGTTGCAGCGCGTGTCATAAAAGAGCTTCGTCCAGGAAAGGTTTTTTCGAAAGATCAGGCTCAAGAGTGTCATGATTATTTAACGTTTTGGATGTTGTTCGTAGGGTCGTATGGTATAGGAGTTCCTAGAGACTATCTTACTACGTCGCACTATTTGAAAAACTTGTTAGAAGCCAAAGATTAAAGCATTGTCTTTAGGTGATTTTCGTGCAAAGTTGCCTAGGCTCTGTTGAGTTTTGTGAAATTGTTACAAAACAAATAAAATAATCCGTTCGGCTTGAGTGTTTTTGAGCTTTTTTATGAAAAGCGAGAAAATGTATCGAAAGCTTAATCCGAATAAATTTTATAAGGCTTAACCCTTCGATACAACGCGCTTAGCGCGTCACTCAGGGTGAACGGGGAATTTAATTTTTCTTGAAAAAAGTTATGTGGTTATATTTTTAGTGCAAAAAAAAGCTCAACAGAACCTAATCCTCAAGCCATTAGCTGCTATCAAGAGAGATCTCTTATTCTTTCGATAAAGATCCGCCACTTTCTTCATCTGAGGTACAGCAATAGTCAATTGCCTGTTCGTTGAGCCATGTTTGCCATGCATCAGGGATTGGTTGTTTTGAGCAGAGAGTAAACGTTTTTGGTTTTTTGGTGTGTTGATTGTATTCAGATGCGAGTTTATGTTCATCAAGCAATTGGTGCTTTAAGTGTTCTTTTTGTTCTTTTTTATGTAACGTTTGCCAATGAATATTTTTACATTCAAACCAGTGTTTTTTTGTTTCGATATCAATTTCGCGATTAAGATTTTTTTCTAGGGTTGATTGGTGACGTTTACCAAATGCGGTGACGACTTCGCCTTGTTCTCGTGCAGCTAAGGCAACTTCCAGTTCATACAAAAAGCCTGTTGCTGTGTGTGGACTGCGTGCGTGACTGAGTAACGTAAAAAAGGTTTCGCCAAAACCTTGAACGTTTTTAAAAAGCGTTATTGCTCGAAAGAGCGTCTGTGCATGTTCTGTTAAAAAAGGGAGAGAGTCATCAAGAAGCAGCGCATTAAGGGTGTCAGTATAATCAGGTTTGATGGTGTTTTTTTTGTGAAGACAATGTAAAAGAGCGTTTTGATACTGTTGGCGTTCTTGTTTTTGGCAGGTGTGGAGTGTGGTGACGATAGCTTGTATATCAAGAGGAGGAGCTGTGTAAGAGAGTGTCGTTATAAAAAGGGTAAAGCTGGCTATGTGCTTGTGTATGTTACGCGCTACAGATGAGCGCCGCTCCATGTGACCTCCTTGCGTTAAGGGATCAGCCCACCTTTAGTATTAAATGGGTGAAGATTCTATTGCAAGAGTTGATCTTTTTAAATTAAAAAAGAGTGTAGCTGCAGAGTTTTTAATAGTCTGGGGTTATCTACAAGAGCATAGTAACCATGTATTTTTTGAAAGCTTGGTGAAGGAAAAGAGCTTTTATGTTTTATAGGTAAAGCTTTGGTCGATGAGCGACCATTGGGTGAAGAGCGTTTGCCAGAGGATCTTGCTGCTGCCAGGCATAGGCGGTGTAAGTATGTAGCGTTGCAATAGGTTGATGCGTTTTTCAATACGTTCTGTTGGCATGCGGGCAGTAAGCGCTTGGCGTTGTTCTTCAATACAGTAGTGTAATAAGTCGTTTATGAGAGCCAAGCTTTGTGGTTCGGTGTATTTGCCCTGTTCGACAAGTTTTTGAAAATTTACGGGTGAGCAGGGTATGAGCGCTGTGAGTGCATCAAAGAGCGCTTGTGCATTCGATGATCGTGTATGGCTGCCGACGGTGTGAACGACGCAACGTGAAACAATTGTTTGTGGCAGCGCATCTTTGACTTCAGCAAGAAAGATAAAGTGGTAGCCACGGGGTGGTTCTTCAACGACTTTAAGCAGATTGTTTGCTGTAGCAATAGTTAAAAGATCAGCTTTTTGTAGTACAAAAAAATGGTGTTGATCTTCATCAAGTTGTAACGCCATCTGTTCCATAATCGGAGCAATCTCGTCACGCGTGTAATATTTTTCTGGTGAAAGCCAGGTGATGGCGTGATGTTGCTGTTGTGTAATGCCGCGGCAGTGTGCGCATGCGCCACAGCCTTCATGCGGGCAGAGAGCGTTTTGCAGTGACGTTGTAGCAAAGCTCATGAGTTGCTCATACGAACCGAGTAATAAATATGCGGGCATGTTGGTAATAACCAGAGGTGTTGGTGAAGACATGTTTTTCTAGTAGTCCTGTGGTTTTAGATGAGTAATTAATGGTTCAAGGTGTTTGTATGCTTGTTGCGCAAGAGCTTCGGGTGTGAGTGTGCCATCAAGCTTTACAACGTCGTTACGCGAAGCGTATAACGTTTCAAAGCCGTCAAGCAGTTTTGAGGTAAAGCTCTCGGCTTCTTGTTCAAACGACGAAAGTTTTCCACGAGCTTTCAAGCGAGCAAATGCTATTTCATGCGGTATGCGCACATAAAAAGTAAGCGTAGGGGTAATGTCGTCGAGTGCCCATGCATTAATACTTTTGATCATCTCGATTGATAACCCACGGCCATAGCCTTGATAGACAACTGATGAGTCACTCATACGATCACAAAGAACAATGGTACCTCGTGCAAGTGCAGGCTTGATAACTTCTTCACTATGTTGTGCGCGATCTGCGGCAAAAAGAAGATACTCAGCTTTTGCTGTCACCGGCACAGGTTTTTCTTGAAGCAGTGTACGAAGTTGTTTGCCTAGCTGTGTGTCACCAGGTTCTTTGGTAGTGCAGACGCAGTAGCGCGCTGCGGTAAGCTGAGCAGCAAGATTATACATGAGGGTTGTTTTGCCCGAGCCGTCGATGCCTTCAATAACGACCAAAATACCGTTTTTTGTGTGTGTCTTCACGCAGAACCTTCTGTGTTCAAGAACTCTTGTATGCTATTGTCATAACAAAAACTTATAGTGTAACCTAGTATAGCAATCTACTGTTTTTTGTCGTGGAGTAATCCTGTGAAAGTAACTATTCAACCTGGTTGTATTTCGTGTGGCACGTGTGAGCTTATTGCGCCAGAAGTCTTTGTGGTAGAGGTGTCAGCTCAGGTACGTCTTGACTGTTCGCACTCAAGTTGTCCGTGTCTACAATTTAAAGAAAAAATTAAACAAGCAGCTCTGATGTGCCCCGTAGGCGTTATTGTAATTGATGACGAAAATCAGGAGAAGTAGATGACCTATATACGCGGTCGCGCAGAAGAAGAACGTTACTTTAAGTATATTACAGAAAAAGCACATGAAGAGGGTTTTCTTCTTGGCTTTAGCTCTATTCTTGAGCGCTCTGCTCGGCTCTATCCACAACGCGCTGCACTTATCTGTAACGATGTTTCAATAACGTATGAAGAGCTGTATAAAAGAGCTGTTGCATTTACGCTGCGTTTGCGTGAGCAGGGTATTAAGCCACGCGATCGTGTTCTTTTCTTGTACGAAAATTCTCTAGAATTTTATTGTGCCTATTTTGGCATTATTCAGTGTGGCGCGGTAATTGCGCCGCTTAATACTTTTTTAAAAGAGCGTGAGTTAACGCATATTCTTAACGATGCACAACCAGTACTTATTGTTACGTCAGTAGAAGGTGCAAAACTTTTTCAGTCACTTGGTGATAGTTTGACGACACCTCTTTTGGTGTATACCCATACAGTAGAAAGAGCTTCTGAAGTTGGAGCTTTTACACCGTACCATTTACATGAAGATGAGCTAGCAGCTCTTTTGTATACCTCAGGAACCACGGGATTACCTAAAGGTGTGATGCTCAGTTCAAAAAATATCATGTCGAATGTTATGCAGATAATTTCACGGGTTCATCTTACCGAGCAAGAGAGATTTTTGGGTGTATTGCCGTTGTTTCATAGCTTTGCGCAAAATGCGTGCATCTGGTCAGGTTTGTTTCTTGGGTGTTTAATTATTGTGGTACCAAAGATTGATCGACGAGCTATTCTTGCCGGCTTGCGCCATAATCCGACGGTCTTTTTAGGCGTGCCTGCATTGTACGGTTTGTTATGTCTTATGAAAAATGCCCCGCTTTCAACGATTAAATGGTTTGTGTGTGGTGGTGATGCACTACCTGATCGTATTCGCTCTGCTTTTGCACTTGTCTATCGCCGTAAAATTTGTAGCGGCTATGGTTTGACTGAAGCGAGTCCCGTCGTGAGCATTGATCTTGAAGATTGTGCTGAACCAACAAACAATATTGGTTTGCCGCTTATTGGTATCAAAGTTGAGATTCGCGATGAACAGGGCAACGTTTTGCCACAGGGTCAGATTGGTGCACTGTGGGTAGCTGGTGACAATGTCATGCTTGGGTATTACAACGAACCTGCAGAAACGGCAAAGATGTTAGTTGATGGTTGGCTTGATACCGGTGATTTAGCCTATCTTGATGCGCAGGGTAAAATTGTTATTACTGGTCGTCTTAAAGATCTGATTATCAGTAAAGGGCTGAATATCTATCCGCAAGAAATTGAAAATGTCATTGCGAGCTACGCAAACGTTATTCGTGTCGGTGTAATTGGACGGCCTGATGAATCAGGCCAAATACCAATTGCCTATGTGGAGCTTAAACAGGATGACCCTGCGGCAGTGCATAATCTCATGGCGCTGTGTATGCAACATCTTGCAAGTTACAAAGTACCGCGCGAGATTAGTATCTGGCAGGGCGAGTTACCGGTTACCACAACAGGCAAAGTCGATAAGAAAGTGTTGCGAGTTCATGATGCACAAAAGACGCAAGCCTAAGTTACTTCATATCACCTCGTCGCTTAAAATGGGTGGCGCTGAACGTGTGCTGGTTGATCTTATTGAAGCTCTTAAAGACGACTATGAGCACGAAGTTATTTTTTTCCATGAAGGTTCACACAAAGCTACGTTGGAACGCTTAGGCGTTCCCTGTCGCCGGGTAACAGGGCTAGTTTGTTTGTATGATCCTCTTTTTTGGCTCAGATTTGTGCGCGCTATCAGACAAGCACAGTCTGACTGCATTCACAGCTTGTTATGGGGGGCAAATTGGGCAAGTTGTCTTGTAGGGCCGTTGTTGCATGTACCAGTGGTAAGTGGTTTGCATAATTATCTTGATGGCTATGGAAAGGTTCGGCGTGTTCTTGACAGGCTCGTCTTTCGACCCAACTGCTTTGTAGCCGTTTCTTCAGGGGTTGCTGAATCGTATGGTCGAGTGTATAAAAGCGTAAAGCCAGCCAAAGTATGTGTTATTGACGACGGCATTAACGTGCCACCTAACGAGTCTCGATCGAGAATTTCACGTGATTCGCTTTCTATTCCAGAAGAAGCCTCTGTGATTGGCACGGTAGGGCGCTTTGAGCCTGAAAAAAACCAGCAACTCTTGGTATCTGCTTTTTCTCAGTTTGTTACGCATAGTCGAGAACGTGGGTTTACACGTGAACTTTTTTTAGTAATGGTTGGTTATGGCTCTCTTGAGTCTGCTTTACGCGAACAGGTCGTTCTGTTGGGACTTGAAAAACAGGTGCTTTTTGTTGTTGGTCAGCAGGCTGATGACTATTATGCTCTTTTTGACTGTTTTGTCTTAACATCGCCAAGCGAAGGTTTATCGTTGGCGCTTCTTGAGGCAATGGTGCGATCGATCCCTTGCGTTGTAACTAATAACGAAGCTCATCATCCAGCTTTGACAAGCGGGCAGAATGGCGTGGTTGTTGCTACGTATGATGAGATTGCTTTGAGCACTGCTTTGCTTGAAGTTTTATGTGACAAAAAGGCTGCCTGTCGCATGGGAAGTGAGGCAAAAAAGACGGTTTTAGAACATTACACCGTTGACCGAATGGCGCGATCCTATCGGGATTTGTTTAATAGTTGTATGAAAAAGTGAGTTTGTTTTGTTGCGCGCATTAAAGGTTGCTTTTTACCAATATCCATTGTACTATTATCTCACTATTTGATGTAGATAACCTCCATTTCCCCTATCCATGACGTTCTGTCTGGATGGGGGTTTTCTTTTTCTCTTGAAAAAAGAGAGCTATTCATGTTCTTCATGCTAGACTCAAACAGGTTTTTTGTGGTAAAACTCGCACTACGCTAGTGTCGCTTTTGAGTTGTTGGGTGATTTGTGAAAAAAATAATTCTAGTAGTGTTTTTGACTTATCAGGCTATACATGCAATGGCAGAAAAGAAGCCTGAAAAGCTTTATCTGAGAGTCATTGTACATGAGAAAAGTAGAGGCTTTCTTGATTCTCTTTTTCGTGAAATAATGGATATGCAAGAGACTTACAAGATTAAATTGCAAGAAAAGTGTCTTGTTTCATTGAAGCAAGCTGAACTATGGGCTTATGAATTTGTGCATCGAGATACTCATTCACAATGCTTCTTGATGCAAGGGTTTGTTGGCGATAGGGGTTATCTTGAAAGAGTGGTAAAGTTCCTCATTTCTGACTACAGTTTTAAGATCATGTATCACTATAAAGAAGCGACCTATGAGCGAATAGGGCTTTCTGAGGTACCTTTTTTTATAGGAGGGGCTGCCTATTTGCAAGATTGTGAAGTTAAAAGAGGGATTTGCTCAAGGTTAAGTGCTTTTAGCGAATTGCCTTTTGTTGATGAACCAGCATGCCAAGACCGTTTGCAAGATTTTAAAGAGTTGCCTTTTGCAAGAGTGTTGCTGCCTGAATTTAGTACGCTTGAAACAAAGAAAAGAGCGTTGGCGGGAGCTCTTTGCGCATGTTCAGGTGTCAATAAAAGCAAGGTGGTTGAGCAAGAAGTTTATGAGCAGGTGCGATCTTCTGGCAGGACAATAAAAAGTGGGACAACGATTAATTGTTTGTTGTTACCACAAGACATTCTACAGAGTGGTGATGAATCTTCTTGTTCTTCAAAAACGCCAGCGCGGTATACTGGTCATGCTCCCTCGCCATTGTGTATTCCCGTGCGCCCCCCAGAAGATGAACAATTAATCCAGGTGTTCTCTCAACAACCTCCTGTTGATTAAGACTCTTTTTCTTGTTTCCCAGTTGCTTTTTGCGCTACGCTATTCTTAAGAATAGGGGGAACTCTTGGAGCAGATAAAGCAGTCTACGTATTGGTGGTTATTCTTGTGCTTGGCGACGCGGTTGAGCTTTTGTGGCAAGATCCAGTCGGTTTTTTTAACACAAAGGGCGTGCGTTTCTCAAGATAGAGAGCATATGTCTGAAAAGTATAGTGGTTATGAGTTTAGGTCTGAAGTGTGTCCAAAACAGCTTGGTGCTGTTCATCGCGTTATGTACAACGAACGTTTATTTGGGCCATCAATTTTTGCAGAAAAACCAGATAAAAAAGAATTGCAAAAAAGCGGTCTTAAGCGATCGCCACCATCAGATAATCTTTGTCGAGATTCTCATGAGTCTGATACCCAGAGTTCAACTTCTCAAGAAGCATCTTCTTCTGAATCTTCTCGTGCAACAACGCCTGAAAACAAAAGAGCGGTTGAAGTACCAATGTTTATAGCAGCTACTTTTATGCATAGGCGTCTTTCTGCAAAAACAGTGAGGGTAACTATTCCTGAAAGGTCTGTAGAGGAATGCGATAAACCTCTTTTAATTGGTAAGCCTGTTCGGTTATTTAAAGGTCTAGGTACTCCTTTCTAGTTTTCATTGTTTCCGTTTCCTCTGTTGCAGTACGCTGTTTATAGGGACAAGGGGGAAATTATGGGAAACTATTTCTTAGGGGTCTGCATGTGTCTTTTTACGCAGCAAGCATGCGCTTATGTGTACGAAGTACAGGTTGTGCGACGCACCATGCCTGGTACGAGTGAAAAGCAGTATGTTGTTGGTTTGAGCGATTTTCACGATCGTTCGCAATCAGACGTTGCAGCTGAACAACGACGTATGTTTGAAAAACTTTTAAAAACTTCAGATTCTACGAAAATGCGCTTTTTGGTTGAAGATTTGAGTTCACCTAATTGTGAAGGTACCTGTTCATGTGCCAACTATCGGGTGAATACGCGCGGTGGTTTTTTAGGCGGCATTACTGATGCTATTAAACAGCATGGTTATCGTGCTGATAATCTTGAATTTCGCTATTGTCGGGTAGTAGCTCTTGGGCTGACGGCTGTGGGCAATGGGGGAAAACAAGCGCGGACATTGCAAGAGGCTATAAAACTTGATCAGTTTATTAACGAGACGCAGAGCCAATTTGCTGTTATAGGCCGTTATCAGGATCATGGCGTGGCGCCGTGGTACCGGTCGTGTACGCAGGCTGTTGAGTCTGCGATGGCAAAGCTTAACTTGTTTGGTTGTCAAAAATGGACGGTGCGTGAGTATTTGCACGTGATGACTCAACCTGAAACAACTTCAAAAAATAAACGGTACGATGACGTGCTTGAAGAGTTATTGTCGTATGACAGTCCGCTTTTTGATGTTCGACTTGTTCATGAAGTTTTAAATGATGTGCGCCATAAAACAGTTGTCGTAATTGCGGGTGGTACCCATGTGCGGGAAGCGTTTGATGCTTTGCTAAAAGCTGGTTATGAACACGTGCCTGTCATACAAGAGTGTCTTGCGTCAAGCGGTGCTACAGCAAAAAACAGTATTGATTCGTATGCTTTGCAGCAGAAGAGAAGTGTATTGCCGCGTCCCATTACGCTTACCTGTAGCAAACGTTTTTGGCCGCAACGTAATTACTAAAGGGCAACTTTTTCTGGGGATTATTGAGGTAAGTACAAAAAAGAGGGGTGAACTATTCACCCCTCTGGATAGCATACGATATATTTGATTGATTAATTCTGTGCTTCTGAGTCGTCGCCCTTCCATAGGAATTTTCTAGCTCTTACTAAACCATTTTCTACATGATTTTTTAAAGATAGCTTTTGTAGTGATCCATACGCTTTTATGGTTATTTCATCACAGCAGCAAATGGCTGGTTTTTGAGGTGTTCGAGTTCTTATCTGTATTTGGAGAGGCATTGTTTGTACAGTTTCAAATACTTCAGATGTGACATATCGAGATGCTACATGTTCGATTAGTGTTTTGCGAGAAGCTCTTTGCTCGTTGTAAAGAACCAATATCATTTCTCCAAGCGCTTTATTTTGTTTTTGTAAAATTATACCGTTATCAATGACGGTGCTTCGAGTGGCTTCACCTTCATTTGTTACGACGTTTTGTGTCTCTTGATGAAGTTCTTTATTGTTTATTAACAAGGCATTTTGTCGCGCATCGGCGGCTTCTTGTGCTTCTTGATGGCGTGCATCGGCTGATGCTTGTGCTTCCTGATGGCGCGCATTAGCAGCAGCTTCTCTTTCTCTGTTTCCTAGAAGGTCACTCCACAAACCTTTAACTTTTATGGTTGCGACACTTCCTATTGCTATTCCTGAGCCTACCAAGACAACGCATCCTGTTATTATTTTTTTTGGTCCTATCTCAATGGCGTTGCATGGAACAGTGTTAAAAAGAGTGCAGAGAGTGAAAAGTGTTGGTCCATATATAAATTTCATAGAGTCCTCCATTCATATTCTTAAAAGTATTTTTACGCAGTTAAGTGATAGAGAGAGTAGATGTTTTCATGTAAGAGAGTCGGTTTTTGTTGAGTAACTATCGGGTCTCTACTTTGTACTACTTCTTCAATGGTGCCGTCAGACAAACGAAAGGGAATTCTGATCTCTCTTGTTTGTTCCAGAACAGAAGGGCTGTTCTGCATTAATCTTTTTCCTGACCATTGCAGACTATCACCAAGCTTGGCCTGTGCAAAGCTCATGCCTCGCGTAATCTTAGCTGATGCATGTAAGGTGGAACCACTTGCACGAGCAATAAGTCCCAGTGTTGCGCGGAATGAAGGTGGTCTTTTAAAACCTATCAAAAGAGTGGTTGCTAAGGCGCCTGCTCGAACAGGATTTTTAACAACCCAGCGAAGAGACTGATTTTTTGCAATGCGTTTGATGACGCGGCCAGTTTTTTCGGCTGTATAAAGACCAATGGCCGTTGCACCCCAGCCTAAAGAATGATTTTTTGTTTCAGAAGAGGCAGGCGCATTCTCATGTGCTTTGATAGAGACTGTTGGTGTGATGACTATGCAAAGAGCGAGGACGAATAAGTAGTGTGGTGAATAGCAGGTGGTATAACGCATATGATATCCCTAAAAACCATCCCCCTATGGATGATTCTTTATAAGTGTATCATAGTAAGAAAGTCCTGTAAAAAGCCTTTTTCTTAGAGGGTTTTGCAACAAAAAAGGGGCGGGAAACCGCCCCTTTTCTATCTCAAAAGTTTATGTGAGCCTAAACAGGTCCAAATAAAGTGAATTCTAGTAGAAATTCTTGGTCAAATAGGCGCGACCGGAGTCGCCACAGATCATAACGCCAAGATCGTTTGGCCCCATATGCTTTTTGGCATAATTTAGGACAATAAATCACCTATTGAAAGCCCTTCAACATAACTTTCGAATGACAATGTCCTTTCAAGTTCCTGTAATTCTATTTTTTTAACTCGTTCATTGAAATTATGCGCTCGACGATAAGCTGATGGATGACACTGTCCAGCAATTTTATAGACTAAATCCCATTGTTGTGCCGTTTCTTCATTAAATATAGATGAGGAGTTAATGGCATGGATGCTTGAACGTAGCTTGTGAATATCAATGGTTCCACCACCAAATGACTCTTTTAACGTTCCGCATCTGTTTTGTGCCTCTTCTAGTTGATCAAGGACGTTAGTAAGTTTTTTCATATCGCCTTGTTGGCTATCTCGCATAGCAATAAGTACTTCTTTTTCGTCAGGAACAGTACTGTCAGCGATAAGTTCTTCATTGTAGGCATGTTTGAATTCTTTATCGGTGTAGTCTTGTATGCTTTTAGGAAAGAAAGGTCGTGTGTGAGATTCCTTTTTATCTTCACTTTTTGCATGACCGAGTTCGTGGTATATAATGCCTCGTATAAGATGTATTTCTGGGTTACGCATTTGTTTGAACCAGGGCTCAGTAATAGCATCAATATATGTTTTAGGAAGTTCAATAACGTGTGGTACTGGTAGTACGTCTCTCCACTCACTATAACTACTGTTCATCCCATTGTAAGCTGGGGTATTGCTATAGGACAATCTCACCTTAACAGGGGTATAGAGGCTTGTTTTTCGTGCCATTTTTTGTACATAAAGATTCGCTTTTTTTCGTTGTTTTTCATCTAAATTCATAGCTTTGCTTATAGGTGTAATTGAAAGCGTACATAAGAGTAGTACTATTTTTTTGAAATAGGTATTCATGTAAAACTCCCTTGTTTGACTTTAATGAATTATTGCTTCTGTGACGTCTTAATTGTTTTGTGACCAGAAG
>Ga0351935_1001_pt1 | contig 119284 bp, 63 predicted proteins | sample TotcelT113001L11_FD_206849 | JGI IMG/M metagenome (GOLD analysis project Ga0351935, IMG submission 206849) | Enriched cells from coal bed in the Powder River Basin, Montana, United States - Total cells T11 rep2 HSBNCT.T11.300.1.L11 ... | reverse complement strand
TTCGTTGCAAGCGCTGGCCGTACTGGACTTTGAGTCCGGGCTGTACGAGGAAGCGATCGGACGGTCTGGGCTGGCATTGGATCGCGACAGCGACGCAGGCTTGTGCTGGTATTATCGGGGCGTCGGTCATTTGCGACTGGGCCATTTCGCCGACGCTCTGCGTTGCGGCTATCGAGCGGCCCGCTGTTTCGGCACGGCCGCGATCGGCTACGACTTGGCCGGCCGCGCGGCGCTGCGGCTGGGGGACCACCGCGGCGCGGTGGACGCCTTTACCCGAGCGGTGCGGGCCGATGGCAACGACTCGCGGGCGGCCGATCACCTGTTGCTCGCCCGGTATGCTGCCGGGGCGGCCGAGGCCAAGGATACAGCCCGCGCCCGTGTCCGCGAGCATCCCACGGCCGTCGTGCCAGCAACGCTGGTTTGGCTGTGCGAGGGCGGGACGCCGGCCGATTTGGGCCGTTCCTTGCGTTCTTTCTTGGGCGAGCCCGAGTTTGAACTGCTGGAGGCGAGTCTGGTGTTTGCCGAGTTGGGTTTGTTCCAGGAGGCGAGCCGGATCGTGCAAGCCGGTTGCGTCGACGCAGCGCCGACGGCCGATCGCAGTTGCCTGCCCTTCTACTATCTGGCGTGGTACGCCTCGCGGTGCGGCGATGCGGAGGCCGCGCAACCGTGGCTGGTCCAAGCGTCCCAGACGCGGAAGGAACGCGCGTTTGCTTCGCGTCCGGAGGAAGTCGAGATCCTACGGTACGCGGCGGCTCAGAATCCTCGCGACGCGCAGGCCCAGCTGCAATTGGGTTGTCTGTTGGCTCACTTGGGCCGGGTGGACGAGGCGACGGCGGCTTGGCAGAAAGCGGCCGAACTCGACCCACAGCAGAGCATTAGTTGGCGCAACCTGGGCCTGGCCGCCGCGGCCAAGGACGATTTGCCCGCGGCCGAGGGCCATTATCGGCGGGCCCTTGCCGCGCGGCCCGGAGACCAAACGCTGTATCGCGATCTGGCGGAAATCCTGACCGCCGCGGGCCGCCGCGCGGATGCGATTGGCTTGTTGGAAGACATGCCGATCGCCGGCATGAGGCGGGCGGAGATCACCGTCATGCTGGCCGAAGCGTATGTCGCCCTGCAGCGTTACGAAGATTGTATCCAGCTGCTCTCAGCGACGCCGTACTTTGTCAACTGGGAAGGCCAGGACGTCACGTGGCGGCTGTTCAACCGTTCGCACATCGAACGCGGCCGCCAGCGGCTGCAGCAGGGCGACGCGGCGGCGGCGTTGGCTGATTTCGAGGCGGCACTGACCTACCCCGCGAATCTGAACGTCGGCCGCTCGAACAAGCCGCAGGAGGCGCCGGCCCAGTATTGGCGCGGCCAAGCACTGGCGGCGCTGGACCGCCTGCAAGAAGCGCGCGAGGCCTGGCAGACCGGTGCCGACGGGGCCGATGTGCGGGGCGAGCAGAACGAGTATCGCGAGAAATGCCGAAAGGCGCTGGCGGATGGCTGAAAACGGGGGGAGGGCTCAGACGTACAGAATTCAATTTTGCCGGTCGTAAACTTACCAGATGATTGACCGCTTGCCCGGCAAAATTGAATTCTGTACGTCTGAGCCAAGCGTTTCCAGTCACACCCGGGCTATTGCGGTAGCGCGCGTTTTGTCCGAGAATTGGGGCGGACGTTCGAGTTCGCTACGGGCGATCGAGGGATGTCGATTCGCGAAGGGGGACTCGAGCAGCAAACGCCATTCAAGCTTGGGGAGTTCCGACATGTGTGTGCAGTCTACCGAACGTGTGAAGCAGCGTTTTGCCCAATCCATCTGCCATCTCGTCGGCCGTGTGCCGATCGCCGTAAGTTTGTCGCTGGTCCTGCTCGCCGGCTTGGCCAACTCGGCGGAACCGGTGCCGGTGCTGCGAGCCGGCGCGGCCGCCGTGGATATCACGCCGCAGAAGTTTCCCGTCAACATGCCGGGCGGTTTCAGCGCGAACTATGCCGAGGGCGCGCACGATCCGCTCCACGCCCGAGCCTTGGTCTTGGAACACGGGGACTGTGCCGTGGCGCTGGTCGTGGTGGACAACTTGGGCGTGGGACGCGAGTTGGCTGACGAGATCAAAAAGCTGGCCGCCGAGCGCTGCGGCTTGGCGCCCGAAAACATCCTGCTGGCCGCCACGCACACCCACAGCGCACCGTCGGCCGGCACGGAAGGCTACCGCGAGATCCTGGTCGAGGGCAGCGTCCAGGCCATCGTCCGCGCGCACGAGTCGCTGCGTCCAGCTGCGGTCGGGCACGCCGCTCACCCGTTGCCGGAAGAAGTGTTCAACCGCCGCTGGTACCTCAAGCCCGGCCAGATGCCGCTGAATCCGTTCGGCGAGTTGGACCAGGTGAAGATGAACCCGGGCACCAGTCCCGACGTGTTGGATCGCCCGGCCGGTCCCACGGATCCTGATGTGACGATTCTGTCCGTCCAAGAGCCCCGCTCGCGCAAGCCGATCGCCTTGTTTGCCAACTACTCGCTGCACTACGTCGGCGCCACGCCTCGAGCGTTGGTCTCGGCCGACTATTTCGGCGAGTTCGCCCGGTTGATGCCATCCCGGGTGCGGGGCGGCGAGGAATTCGTCGCCATGATGGCCAATGGCACGTCCGGCGATATCAACAACATCCCCTTCCTGGTCACTCGCCCGCCCCGCGAACCGTTCGAGCAGATCCGGATCATCGCCAGCAAAGCGGCGGATGCGGCTTGGTTTGCGCGGAATACGATCGAAGCCCACCGCGAGGACGCGCCGCTGGCGATGCTGCAGCGCCAGGTCACGCTGCGAATGCGGCGGCCGACCGCCGAGCAGATCGAGCGAGCGCGGGCCGTGATCGCGATCAAGGACGAAGCCGAACGGGCCAAGTTGCCGAGCCTGGCCGACAACTACGCTCGGCGGACGATCTCCTTGGCCGAGGGCGACGAGACCGTGAATGTCCTGCTGCAAACCGTGCGAATCGGCGATTTTGCGATCTGCGCCATTCCGTTCGAGACGTTCGCCGAGATCGGACTGGAGATCAAACGCCGCAGCCCGTTCCCGCGGACGATGGTCATCGGAATCGCCAACGGTTCCTACGGCTATCTGCCGACGCCCGAGCAACATCAGCTCGGCGGCTACGAGACCTGGTTGGGTACCTGTCGCGTCCAGGAAGACGCCTCGGTGATCCTCACGGACCAGCTGCTGGAAATGCTGGCCGAACTGGCGAAAGCGGAGTGAAAATCCTGGTGGTTTCCGAGCGCCGATCGGAACCAGAGCGGGATTCGACGCGGCTGGGGGAGCATGGAGTTGCGGTCGGCGCCCGCGACCGACGAGGGGTTCGATGTCGAAGCGTAACTCGCCAGACAATCCCGGCAACCGGGATCGGGAATTCGATCGGCCGCCGGACGCGACTGCGGTGGCCTGCGGCATCGCGCGCTCTTGGGTGCTGGTAACGGGACTGGTGGTTGTGGTGTTGGGCTCCGGTTGGTTGGGCATCCGCGCGCTGCGGGAGCGCGCGGCGCGAGAGGCCATCGCCAGCCTGACGCCGGTGGCGTCACGGGTCCCGGCCGATCCGCCCGAGCGGCGTCAGGCGTTGGAGGTCGCTGATCGTCTGCTGCAGGATTATCCCGACCGCCCCGAGGCGCTGTACGTCCGCGGAATCCTGTTGTCCCGCTATGGCTTTAACGACGAGGCCGTCCAAACCTGGCAGGCTTGTCTGGCGCGATTTCCGGATCTGGCGCCCGTCTACGAACGGCTGGGCATCGACGCCTTCTCTCGCGGCGAAAACGAACGGGCGGTCGAGATGTTGAGCAAAGCGGCCCGACTGGACCCGGATTCGTCCGTGGCCGGTCTGTACCTGGGCCAGGCGTTGAACAGCTTGGGGCGGATGGACGAGGCGGCCCCGGTGCTCGAACACTTCCTGCAGAAATCGCCGCACTCGGCGGAAGCCTATTTTCAACTGGGGCAGGCTTATCTGTATCTGCAAGCCTTCGAGCGAGCCCGGGACAGTCACCTGGCAGCCCTGCGCCAGGACCCGCACTACGCCCAAGCCTGTTATGGTCTGGCCATCGCCTATGGGCGATTGGGAGACGCGGACAAGTCGCGACGATATCGGCAGCAGTATGCGGAGATGATCGATCAGAGTCGAATGGTCGAGCACCGGCGAGTTCGCCAAGGCCGCGACGACGCGGAACTGCAGGAGGCGTTGGCGCGGGCCTATCTTACGGCTGCCACGATCTATCAGGACGACGGCCGCCTGGCCGAGGCGCAGGAATTCCGGAGCCGGGCGCAGGCCATCTCTGCCGGGGTTGCATCTCCGAATGTTTCTGGAGAGTCCGGACCCGGCACGTCGTCGTCCCCGTCAGACCGCTGACGCGTTCGGGAAAGGATTCGAAATGGAACCGCTGTCGCCCCGCAGAAACGCCGGCTGCTCGCTGGTCAAACTCGTTGGCGGGTCGGCGGTGGCCGCCCTGGTGGCGGTGGCCGGGACGGCTTGCCGCCCCCACGCGGCGCCGCATCCTCAAGACACCGGCTCGATTCAGTTCCGGGACGTTACGGCCGACAGCGGAATCACCTTTGTCCACACCGACGGCTCCAGCGGACGACGGTACATTGTCGAGTCGATGTCGACGGGCCTGGCCACCTTCGATTTCGACGGCGACGGCCTGATCGACATCTACTTTCCCAACGGGGCTCCGCTGCCCGGCGCTCCGACGGACCCGCCGCCGCGGCACGCCCTGTACCGAAACCTTGGCAACCTCCGCTTTGCCGAGGTGACCGACCAGGCGGGAGTGGCCGCGACCGCGTTCGGCTTGGGGATCACCGTCGGCGACTATGACCACGACGGCTGGCCTGATATCTACTTGAACAATTTCGGCCCCGGAATCCTGTACCGCAACAACGGCGACGGCACGTTTGCGGACGCGACCGAGACGGCCGGCGTCGCGGTGGGAGTGCGTGTGGGGGCCGGAACTTGCTTCCTGGACGCCGACGGCGATGGCCTGTTGGACTTGTATGTTGCCAGCTATATCGACCTGGACCTTTCGCAGCACGTGCCGCGGACGACCGACGGACATCCCTCGTATCCCTCGCCCAAAGAATACGCGCCGCTGCCCGACACGCTGTTTCGCAACAACGGCGACGGCAGCTTCACCGACATCAGCCACCGTTCGGGGATTGGCCGACATGCCGGCCGCTCGATGGGCATGGTCTGCGCCGATGCGGACCACGACGGCGACACCGACATCTACGTACTGAACGACGTCCAGCAGAGCTTCTTCTTTCAAAACGACGGCTCGGGCAACTTTGAGGAAATCGGCTTGCAGATGAACATGGCAGTCAGCAGCGCGGGCGAGCCGATGGCCAACATGGGAGTCGATTGCGGGGACTACGACAACGACGGCTGGCTCGATTTCTACAGCACTAACTACCAGACACAGTGGCCGGTGCTGTGGCGAAACCTGGGCGTCGCGGGATTCGAAGATGTCACGCCCGTCACGGGCGCGGGCGACGGCTGTTATCCCCTGGTCAACTGGGGCTGCGGGCTGGTAGATTTCGACAACGACGGCCACCGGGACATCTTCATCGGCAACGGGCACATCGAGGATAATATCGACCAGCGGGACGCGACGACCTGCTACCGCTGTTCCAATATCGTTCTGCAGAACACCGGCTCGGGCCGGTTCGTCAATGTCTCGGACCGTTGCGGTGTCGGCTCGTTGCCGCCGCGTGCCGCTCGAGGTGTGGCCTGCGACGACCTGGACAACGATGGCGACGTGGACGTGGTGATTCTCAATTCGCGGGAAAGTCCGACGGTTCTGCGGAACCTGGACCGTCAGCGGGGCGGGCCAAGCCATTGGCTGCAAGTGGAACTGGTCGGCGTCCGGACCAATCGCGACGGCGTGGGGGCTCGTGTTCGGGTGACCTGTGGCGATCTGGTGCTGGTCGACGAGGTCCACAGCGGCCGCGGCTACCAGAGTCATTGGGGTTCCCGGCTGCATTTCGGGTTGGGCGAGCACACGGAGGTCGATATGCTCGAAGTCCATTGGATCGGCGGCGGGATCGACGTCTGGAAACAGCTGGCCGTCGATCGGCGATGGAAGGTGATCGAAGGAAGCAATTCTCCGGAAGAGGTACGATGAGAACGCTGCGGTGCCGCAAGACCATCAGGTGTATCCCGGCCGCGATCTTGACAGCCGCGGTAACGGCGGCGCTGGTCTCGTGTTCGTCGTCGTCCCCGGAGCCTCCCCGCGTCGGTCCGATACAGTTGCAGGACGTGACCGCGCAGACCGGGATCGACTTTCAGCACACCGACGGCAGCGGCGGGCAGCGTTACATCGTCGAGACGGTCGCTTCGGGCCTGGCCACGTTCGATTACGACAGCGACGGCCTGATCGACGCATACTTCCTGAACGGCCGCCCGCTACGGGGCACGGACGCCGCGGAGCCGGCGCCCCGGAATCGCCTGTTCCGCAATCGGGGCGATTTCCAATTTCAGGATGTCACGGACCTGGCAGGGCTCGGCGACACAGGCTACGGCTTGGGCGTCTGTATCGGCGACTATGACAACGACGGGTTTCCCGACGTGTACGTAGCCAATTACGGCCCCAAGGTCCTGTACCGCAACAATGGCGACGGGACCTTTACCGACGTCACGGCCCAGGCCGGCGTGGCCGACGGGGAACGCGTCGGGGCCGGGACGAGCTTTTTGGATTTCGATGGCGACGGCTGCCTGGACCTGTATGTGGCCAACTATGTGGACTTTTCCTACGAGAACCACGTCGCCGAAGTGACCGATGGTTTTCCCGTGTACACGGGGCCGCGCAGCTACGAACCGTCGCCCCACAGCCTGTACCGCAACGAGGGCGATGGAACGTTCTCCGACGTCAGCGAGCAGACGGGCATCGCCCGGCATCGCGGCCCCGGCATGGGCATGATCGCCGCCGATTACGACGACGACGGCCACACCGATCTGTTTGTGCTGAACGATGTGTTCGGCAACTTCTGCTGGCACAACGACGGCCAGGGGCGATTCGAGGAGGTTGCGCTGCTGAACGGCCTGAAGTACAACGGCGACGGCGTACCGATGGGCAGCATGGGCGTCGACTGTGCGGATTACGACCACGACGGCCAGCTCGACTTTTTCCAGACATCCTACCAAGGCGAGCCGCCGGCCCTGTTCCGGAACCTCGGACAGGGCAACTTTGAGGACGTCACGCGCCTGACGGGAGCCAACGCAGGCGGCTTGGAAAACGTGAAATGGGGCTGCGGCTTTGGCGATTTCGACAACGACGGCCATCCGGACATCTTCTATGTCAACGGCCATCTGCAGGACAACGTGGAATTGTACGACGGTACGACGTCGCGCAAAGGCTCGCCGATACTGCTGCGAAATACCGGCGGTGGCGCGTTTGTCAACGTTTCGGATGGGGCCGGGGACGGACTGCGAGCCCGCACCGTCGGCCGCGGCGTGGCCTTGGACGACCTGGACAACGACGGGCGACTGGACGTAGCGATCCTCAGCTCGCGCGGCCCGCCGCTGATCCTCAAGAACGAATCGCCGCCCGGAGCTCACTGGCTGCAAATCCAGTTGCGCGCCCGGACCGCGAACCGCGACGGCGTCGGGGCGCGGGTCCAAGTCGTAACCGCCGAGCGGACGCAGACCCGCGAGGTCCACAGCGGACGCGGTTACCAGAGCCACTTCGGTTCGCGGTTGCACTTCGGCCTGGGCGACTGCCCTCGCGTGGAACGCATCGAGGTGCGTTGGATCGGCGGCGGTGCCGACCGCTGGGAAGACATCGACGCGAACCAGTGCGTCACACTGATCCAAGGCGGGTGGTAGGGGGGAAAGGGGGCCAGACGCAATACTGTCCGGCACGCTTCTTGCTGGAGTGGGCATCCTCGCCGCTTGTCGGCGAGTGGTTCAGGTTGCGTGGCCACGAACAAGCGTCCACCTGGAACAACAGTGATCCCCGACGCTCGCCGTCGGGAGATTCAGGATAGATGGCTGACATGGTGATATCGCCAATTCGCCTGAAGTACTAGCCGACAAGCGGCGAGGATCAAAGGGTGCTGCTATGATTTGCCCCCCGTAGCCAGTTTTCCTCAATGACTCGACGGCCAGCGTCGAGGATGTGTGCCAGCAGCAACCGCTGTGCCGAACAGAATTGGGACGTTCCTGTTTGATAGCATCGCTTCTTGGATTATCCGTAATGTCCCCTGGTATGTCCCCGAGACAAGAACAACGATTCCTGGCACCGTTTCCGGTTTCCCCCTGCACCCGCTTGTCGCGTTCCCACTTATCGGCCTCCTCTCCAAGCCGGATTCGTTCCCATTTCAGCGTTTTTTCGTACTGCGCCTTCGTGCGTTCAAGCTCTTCGTGCGCTCGGGCGAGTGCCTCCCGTAAACTGGTAGCGTCGCCGCGAGCCTCCATAAGCTGACGTTGTGACGAAGCCCGGCCAGCATAGAAAGCCGCAACGATCAGTATCACGACAACGCATCCGAAGGCGCCGAATCGCGACCATCTGGGAATGCCCATGGCGACCTTCCACATGACTACCAGAGAGAACGCGATAACCCAGCGGAAACGGCGCCGGGAACGCAACCATCATTCCAAAACCCAACCGCCGTTTCCGCTTGGGTTCATCGCTTTGTTAGGCTGCCCCTGTTCTCCTGCAGTGTTGTCTGCACTCCGAATGATACTTCCGATAGGCATGCGCAATTGCATCTTTGGACCGTAGACCTTGCGGCTGAGGTATTGTGATGTGCTCACCTTTAGTGACCTCCGAAATGCGTTCTTGAAGTGCGAGCGCCACTTCCTGGCCGATGACGATGATTCGGCGTGGTCTTTCAGTGGAGACGACACGCCCAATGTACTCGTCCCAGCATGTTTGAAGAACGCGGTCACGAATCTGCCGCGAAGGCTTTGGAATACGAGGAGTGTAGAGGGCAAGGACGCTGGAATCGACCAACCACACACCCATCTTCTTGAGACGACTCAAAAGGTCGATCTTAATATTGAAACGGTCCACGTCAACTGGGGTATTTCTCTTGAGAATCGAGCCAAATTGAGCATCGCCAATGGCGTGGATGCAACTCGAGAAGATCTTCCAGTACTGCCAGGTGCCCGGGTTGTGCTGAGTGGGCCAGCCAACATAGCTGGGTTCGCCATACCCGAGACAGTAGACTAGCCGGATAAAATCCATCGGTACTCCCTTGGGACCGTATCTCGTGGGGCCGTGCATCGGCAAACATTCGTCGGCACTCGTGTAGACGTGTGACTCGGCAAGCAAGAGCACGCGAACTTCTTTAGGCTTCCAGAAGTTCCGATGCGCCTCGCCCGTCTTCACAACATGGAATGGTTCCACTCCTTCTCCGAGATGCACTCGGGCCTTTTCGTAACATTGGAATAATTGTCTCTCTCGTCTCATTTCCTTAGCCTAACATCAATTCCAGAGAAAAACTTTCCGACATAATGCGCAAAAAGCGGAAAACTTTCCGAGGTAATACGCTTTAGTCGGAAAACTTTCCGGGGTAATGCTACAATCCCGGACTCCCGCCAAGTTAGCAGGCATGCGTCCCCGTGGCAAGCTTCCCGCCGTGATCTTCCGCCACAGGCCATCTCAACAGCCAACCGCCAACTTGGATATCGTGGACCCCGGCGGCGGCGCGCTCGAAGCTGAAGTGCCGCGGCTCCGCAACGCCCGATACCGGCCTGGATGGCTTCGTGATGTCGCCGCCTTGTAATTATCCCGCCGCGTTGTCCACCTTCCGGCGGTGTTCTCTGGCCCAAAGAGATCTGGTAGAACCTGCCATCGGACAGTCCGGCGTCAACGTCCATCGCTTGGGGCGCCTCGCGGCTTTGCGATGGGCATCCGCGGCGGGGCGGTCTTCCACATCAAGGCGATCTCGTCGGGGGTCAGGCCGTAAGCGGCGTTGACCAGGTCGCTGATCTCGTGCTCGAGCGTCAATGCTTCCCCGGCCAGTTTCCGCGCGGGTTCGACGGACCGGGCATACTCGTCGCGCAAAGCCTTCAGCCCAGCCGCCGTCAACGGCTTCTTCTTGCCTCGGACCTTCTTCACCTCGGCCACGAAACCGTCGTTGTCCAAGTCGATCGGCGATTGGAGTTTCATCGTCGGTTTCTCGATCTCGTACTCGACCCGCAGCCAGTCGAGCAACCCCACTTGACGCTGACGCGTTTGCTTTGCCATTTCAATTAGTCGCGTTACGGCGGCCTCCGTTGTCTGGCGGATCGACTGTGTGGGCTGAGCAATTGGCAATGCGGCTACGAGGTAGCCGTTTGGTGCCAGGGCTTCGTCTTTCATGTGAGGAAAATAACGCCAATTGTGCCACCACATTAGCGGAGAGTTGAGCACCGCGAGCAGGTACAGGTCGTCAGTGACAATGAATGACGTCTTGTTGTTCCCGTACAACCCTTGGTCATCAAAAGCGTAGGTGGGATGAAACTGAATCTCCTGGTAGTAGATCTTGGGACGCTCAAACTCCTCGTAGAACTCGATTGGATCCTGCAACTCATACCATTTGTAGTTACCCGGCTTTCGTCCGGGCCAATCGGAACCAATCCAGTTGTCTGGCTTTGGTTCGAGTTGTTGGCGAAATGCTGAGAGATGTTTCAGGACACCCTGGTAGCGGTCGATCTGGATGCCACGCCGAGCGAAGATCATCCATTCCCCGGAATAGGCCGGCGTCCACCGTCCGACGTCCTGCCCTCGCAAGTATGGCTTGATGATCTCAGCGCTTCTGGGGTCGTCTCGAACAATCTGTTCCTTCGTCGCGGTGTCGACCAGAAACGCTTCGTTAAGGCCGGTTGTCACTCCGCGATAACGCTCTTTTCCGGTGAACTCGCGCAGTTGGACACCGACATCAGCGATTCGGCGAAGCAGCTGCGTGACTCCGAAGGGTTCAAGCTGCCAACCATCTTCGCGAAGTTGAGCGAGTGGAAGTTCGACACCCTCCGTTTCAATCTGCCGGCTAAGATCATCGACCCGCAACTGTTCGCGCGGGATGGTGCACAGCCGGGCGGTCTGCGGCTTGGGAGCCTCGGTCGGCCGCCGTGCCACGATGATCGACGGAAACACGTCGGCTTCGAGGAAGATCTGTTTGGCATGGCCAAAGTCCACGACGGATTCGACCCAGGCGTGCTCGGCGAAGAAACGCCGTAGCGGCTCGCCGTAGCCAGCTTTCATCCACTTGTTCGTGACCACAAATGAGAGCAGTCCGGCGGGTTTCAGCACGCGCAGGCCGAGTTCGTAGAAGTACACGTACAAATCGGCCATGCCGTGGTAGGCCCGATAGGCTGATTGCAGGTAGGGCTTGATCGGGCTCAGCAACTCCTGACGCACGTAGGGCGGGTTGCCGACGACCACGTCGAAGCCGCCGGCCTGGAAGACCTCCGGGAATGCGGCTTGCCAGTCGAACGCTTTGGCATGCACGGCGGGGTCGGCCACCACGCTGTTGCCGACGCGGATCGAGTGGTCCAGGCTGGCCAGCGTCTTGCCGCGTTGAGCGGTCTTGATCCACAGGCTCAGGCGGCAGATCTCGATGGCCTCGTCGTTCAAATCGACGCCGTACAGGTTATGTTCGAGGATGCGGCGGTCCAGGTCGAACAGCGAACGATGGCCGCGCAGTTCCTGCAGCCGGTCGTTCGACGCCTGGTAGGCCGCGTGCAACTGATCGAAGGCTTCGATCAGAAACGCGCCGCTGCCGCAGGCCGGGTCCAACAGGCGGATGCCGGCCAGTTCGTCCTGCCACGCCTCCCAGAAGTGGACCAGCGCCGTTTGCTGGGGCTTGTTCAGCTTGTCCAATTCGTACACGCCGGGATCGGCCAGTGCCGTGCGGGCGGTGCCTTTGGCGTCCTGTTCGTGCCGCCGGCGCAACTGCGCGAAGCGGTCCTCCAGCACGCCGCCCAGCGCCTGTTCGATGATGTACCGCGTGACGAAGGCCGGCGTGTAGAACGCGCCTTCCTTCTTGCGCCGCGTCTTGTGCTTGTCCGCCCCGACCGGTTCCGCCAGCCCGTCCAACTCGTTCCGCAACCGCTCGAGGTCCGTGATCGACTGCTCGAAGATGTGCCCCAGGATGTCCACGTCGATCAGGCTCGCGCCCGTGCCCGACGCGGCGGCTTGCGCGGCGGAGCGGTAGTCGTACGCGCCCAGATCGCGGAAGTACCCGCAGACGGGGTCAGCCACTTGCAGACCGTCCAACGGCGGATCGTCGGCGAACAGCCCGCCGTTGTAGGCGTGGATGCCCAAGGCGGCATTGCCGCGGTTGATCGACTGGAACAAGCCGCGAAAGTTCTCCCAGATCGGACGGGGATGGTACGGGTCGCGATGCTCATAGGCTTTGCGGATCGTGTCCACGGGCAACAGGCCGCGGTCTTCGCAAAAGGCGCAGAACAGCACGCGGTCCAGCAGCTTCTGCGTGGCGCTCAGCACGTCGTGCCGCGACACGTCCGGGTTGTCGCGGCACAGTTGCTCGAAAGCGTCCTGCCGCATGTCGGCGTAACGCTGGTAGAATTCCTTGGTCAAGTCGCGGCCCACGCGCTCCGATTCGCCCAACAGCGTGAGCAGATGGCAGGAACCGCCAGCCGGCACGACCCGCTCGGCGCCCAACAGGAACACGAACCGCTTCAAGTGGTTTTCGTCGTCCGCCAGCCGCTCGGTGTCGAACAACTCGTAGGTGTGCTGGTCGCAACCTTTGTAGTACAGCCGCGTCTGGCGGATCGAAGTCACGATCACCCAATCGCAGGGCAGGTTGATGGCGTACCGATAGCTCTGGTCCACGGCCGACATGCGGCGGCCGGCGAAGGGCCGGTCGAGCGGATCCTTCGGGCCTTTGCCCTCCACCGCCGCGACGTACCGGGGTATGCCGTTGAACTCGCCCAGCACGGCGTCGGCGAATTTGCCATCGACCTGGACATGATGCTCGCGCGACATCGAATAGCGGTCCGGGTTGTCGGCCGGGCCGGTGTAGCCCAGCACGCCGTGAAAGTACAGTGTCAGGAACTCCGGAAGCAGTTCCTGTTCCTTGAAGTTGTTGGCTCGGCCGGTGGCCAGCAGACTGGCCCAATCCGCCAGTTGCCGGCGCAGCGGCTCGATGCGCGCCGGCACGCTGAACGCCGCCAGATGCGAGCGGATCACGTCGGGACGAAACAGTGGTTTGGCTTCGACAGGCAAGGCGATTCCCTCCGGCTGACCGGGGCTGATTTTCTGCCGGATTATAACACCCACCGGCCCCGTCAGATAGACTTCGAATCAGAGATACCATCCCACACGCCGTACTCGATGCCCGAAATACTGTTCGGCACGCTTCCTGCTAGAGTGGGCATCCTCGCCGCTTGTCGGCGAGTGGCTCAGGTTACGTGGGCACGAACGAGCGTCCACCTCGGACGACGGTGATCCTCGACGCTTGCGGGCTGTTGATCTAGCCGTGGCGTAAGCTTCCAGCTTGCGAAATGGGCAACGGGAGCAAAAGAGCAAATGGAAGATAGGCGGCATTGACCAGCTGGAAGCTCGCCCCACGTGCCATCACCGAATAAACCAACAGCCCGTTTGCCGTCCGAAGATTCGATTCAGGATGGATGGCTGACTTCGTGATACCGCCAATTCGCCTGAAGTACCAGCCGACAAGCGGCGAGGATCAAAGGGTGCTGCTGTGATTTGCCCCCCGTAGCCAGTTTTCCTCAATGACTCGACGGCCAGCGTCGAGGATGCGTGCCAGCAGCAACCGCCGTGCCGAACAGTATTGGGACAGGCACGCTTATTGACAGTTGTCAGCGGTTGTGCGCACCTCGTGGGATGCCGCGTGCCGCACGAATTGTTCCGGGAGGAATGCTGTTTCACGTCTTGAATCGAGGCATGGGCCGGAGGGAGTTTTTTTCGGAAGAATGCAACAACCCACCACCAGGCACGTGCGACGTTGGCAGTTGCACCGCGGGAAGGTCGGTTACGGGCATGTTGCTGAGCGCTTGGCCGGTGGCTTATCCGAAGGGCTGGTGCAAGCTCGCGGGCGAACCGCACACCCAGGCCGAGTTGGAGGCGACTGGTCGTTGCGTGGCCCGCGGCCAACCCTGCGCAGGCGAGCCGTGGATCCGCCGAACGGCGGAACAGCTGGGACTGGAATCAACGCTGCGAGCAGCCCGCCAGCCGAGAAAGGGAGAGCGGCGTTCGATCGGGATATGGCGGCATGGTTATGCCGACGCTGATCGAGACCGCAACGCTTCGCTGTGCACTTGTGCTTGGTCCCCTCATCGCCGATAATCCGGTGAATGGCTCCGAAGAGGAAGTTCTCTGGCGCCGGAGAGCAATGATCAGTTGAGTCCTGAGGGGCGAGATGAAAACGATTCAGACATCGCAACAGGCGGGACCGGATGGCAAGTTGCGGCTGGAAATCCCGGTCGACAAGGTCGGACACACCTATCACGTCCTGGTGATTCTCGACGAACAGCCGGCGGAATCGCGAACCGCGGGGGAATGGCCTCCCGGTTACCTGGACTCGACGATCGGCAAATGGCAAGGCGATTTTGTGTGTGAATCCGAAGGCCCCTTCGAGCATCGCGAGCCGCTGTGACCACCTACCTATTGGACACCAACGCGTGCGTCGAGTGCTTGCGCAATCGTAACGCAGGCGTAGTGGCTCGGTTTCAGTCGTGCAGCCCCCGCGAGCTTCGACTTTGTTCCGTCGTGGTCGCCGAATTGTGCTACGGTGCGTACAAGAGCCCGAAACCCGCCGCAAACCTGACGTTGGTTCAGACGTTTGCCGCGCCGCTGATTCGCGTTCCTTTCGACGACCTGGCTGCGGACGTCTACGGGCGGATTCGCGCCGATCTGGAACGGCGAGGGCAAGCGATCGGTCCCAACGACACCATGATTGCCGCGATCGCTTTGGCGAACGGTTTGACCATTGTGACCCACAACACGGCCGAGTTCTCGCGGGTCAGCGGGCTGCTGATCGAAGACTGGCACACGTAGAACGCCGGCCAACCGTTCCCCGTCGGCCATCAGCATCTTCAGGCGGAGAAAGACCGTGCCAGGCTCGCCTATTGACAGTTAACAGCCGTTGTGGTCACTTCGTGGGATGCCGCGTTCCGCACGAATTGCTCCGGGAGGAATGCTGTTCCACGTCTTGGATCGAGGCGTGGGCCGGAGGGAGTTGTTTTCCAAGGAATGCAACAACTCACCACCGAGCACGTGCGACGTTGGCAGTTGCACCGCGGGAAGGTCGGTGATGGGTATGTTGCTCAGCGCTTGGCGGGTGGCTTATCCGAAGGGCTGGTGCAAGCTCGCGGGCCAGCCGCAAACCGAGGCCGAGTTGGAAGCGACTGGCCGTTGCGTGGCCCGCGGCCAGCCCTACGGAGGCGAGCCGTGAGTCCGCCGAACGGCGGAACCACTGGGACTGGAATCAACGCTGCGTGTACCACACCGGCCGAGAAAACGGCCAGCCAAACCAATGATTCCCCAAAGAAGCGCGCCTGTCCCCCGTTCTCTTCGCTACCAGGGCTTTCCACCCTTCTAGTTGACATCTGCCTGGATTACCTTAGGCTGATATCCATGCATGGTTCTTGATGCTGCCCCGTTGGCCCGTCTGTCGGACAGATGGGATGGCCCGTTTTCTGGCGAGGTTTTCGCATGGGTTTTCAGTTTGATCCCGAAGAACTCCATCAGTTCCCCGATCGGTTGTTCCGTCGCGAATTGCAAATCCCGGCCAATCTGCGAGACTTGATCGAGGATCTGGATAGCGACTTGGCGGCCAAATTGGATTTCGATCGGGCTCGATTGTGGAAGCGCGAGCATGTATTCGACGATTGGCGGCACTTCGAGCGTGATCTGCCGTTCTTGATCCCGTATCGCACCGAACCTGACCAGCACTTGTTGCTGTGCCTGCTGCTTGAGCATCAAAGCCAGCCCGATCGCTTGATGCCGCTAAGGATGCTAGTCAAGGGGAGCATGTTTTGGGAAAATCAATGGAGGCAGTGGGAATCCAGCCAATCGAAGACCGGTCCGCTGGAGTTGATGCCGATTCTTCCGGTAGTGTTCCACACCGGACTGACGCGATGGATCAGCAACCGGTCGCTGGCAGAACTCGTGGGTGGCCCGGAGGAATTGCGTCAACTGGCGCCGCAATGGCCGATACGGTTTTGGGATCTGGCGGAACGGACCACGGAGGAATTGTTGGCCGCGCCCAGCCCTTGGCTGAACGCTTTGGCCGTAGTGCGGGCGACGCGGGAAGAGTCAAGCCGTTTTCGCAGCGTATTCGCAGCGGCCGTCGAACGGTTGGCTGGTTTGGCCACACACGAACGGATGCGATGGCGCGACTTGATGTGGATGCTGATCTCGTGGGCACTTCGCCGCCGCCCGCGCGACGAACGCCCCGGATTGGTCGAATTGACCATGCAATATCAACTTGACCCGAACAGTCAGAAGGAGGTGGAAGCAATGAGCGTAACTTTGGGACCAACGTTGGAAGAATGGGCCGAGCAGCGCGGGATCGAACGCGGGGAAGTCGCTGCTTCGCGGCGTTTGCTTTGCCGATGGCTGGAGGACCGATTTGGTGATCTGCCCGAGGATCTACGCCACCGGATCGGCGAGATGACGGATCTGGCACGGCTGGAGCAGGCGATTCGGCAATGCCCAACGCTGGGTTCTCTGGACGAATTGCATCTGTAGGCTCGATGAGCAGCGAAGGGGTCGTGAGTGGCGTGTTCAGTTTGTGCTTGTCAAGGCCAAGTGGTTTGCTCCTGTTTTCATTCCCGTTTCGGGCGAACGATGTCCCGCCGAATCCTCGCCGCTCGCCGGCGAGATGGTTTAGGCTAGACGGCTACGAACGGCATCCGCCACCTACCTCGTTTTGAGCCCCACTGACCAAATGCTCGCCGCTGCCAAGGAAGTTCGCACTTTGACAACCTGATTGAGGGGATTTTTGGCATCCGCGAACTTCCTACCCGTTACGGGACCGCGCAGCGGTCTGAGGTGCTTGCCGGCGAGATCGTTAGGCTGCCCTGCCACGAACGAGGGGCTCCGAACCGTTCTCCCACTTGGCCATTTAGCCTGAAACTCTCGCCCGACAAGCGGGGAGGATCTTGGCTCGTAACGGAACGAAACCAGGATTGCGAGGAAGTGCGAAATCAGGCCAAAGCGTGACGAACTGAACACGCCAGGTCGTGAGTCGTTTTCGGACAGCGACGAACCACATCGAGGACACGTTCTCGGAAAACGCGAGGGAGAAAGGGGGACGGACGCGACTATTGACAGGCGGAAGCGGTTCTGGTCACCACTTGGGATGCGAGTGCCGCACGAATTGCTCCGGGAGGGATGGTGCTCCACGTCTTGTGTCCAGGCGTGGGCCGGATGAAGTTGTTTTCCAAGGAATGCAACAACTCACCACCAAGCACGCGCGAGGTTGGCAGTTGCATCGCGGGAAGGTCGGTGATGGGCATGTTGCTCAGCGTTTGGCCGGTCGCTTCACCGAAGGGCTGGTGCAAGCTCGCGGGCCAGCCGCAAACCGAGGCCGAGTTGGAGGCGACTGGGCCGTTGCGTGGCCCGCGGCAAGCGTTACGGAGGCGAGCCGTGCGTCCGCCGAACGGCGGAACCACGGGGACGGGAATCAACGCGGCGCGCACCCCACCGGCCGAGAAAGGGGCAGCCGAACGAATGATTTCCCGAATGCAGATCCGGGTGCGTTCTTCCTACGAAGACGGAACTCACGGAGCGGCCCACTCCCGCCGTTCGTTGCGGCCGGACGTGGCACGCGGTAGACTGTGGACAAGTGGTGACATCAGGGTCGGGAACGCCTCGGAAGGACGAAGGCATGGAAACGGACAAACAACTTTATCGCGTGTTCGGCGCTCAGCCCGCGTGGGTGTTCGAATTGGCCGGACTGCCCCCGGTCGGCAAATGTGCGATGCGGTCGCTGACGGTCAAGACGTTGGAGCGTCGATCGGATGGGGTGCGTTGGAAGAGGTTTTCCTGAGTTGGCTGATCCAACGTCTGCCGAACCGGACAAGACAGGAGATCGAGAAAATGTTAATCGGAGAATTACCAGAACTGGTGGAAACGCGAGCAGGACAAGACCTGATCGAGATCGGTGTGGAGCGTGGGCTTGCCGAGTCCGTGGGCATCGTGTTGGAGGCCAAGCGGGGGCGGCTATCGAGGTCGCTACGTCAGAGGATTCGCGGGTTGCAGCACGACCAATTGCGCCGGCTCTTGGCAGAGGCCGTTACATGGGAATCCATCGAACCGCTGGACGCGTGGCTGTCCGAACACGGCCAATGAATCGGCCCCGTTGCGATTCCTCGCGACGCCAGGGACGGACGATATGACGCTTCAACCGCATCCCGGTCACGAGATGCTTCAGGCCCTGGTGGCTCGCCGGTTGCCCGAGAGCGAGGCGGCCGGTGTGCGGAAGTAGGTTTAGCAATGCCCGCAGTGCCAAGAGACGTGCGAAGAAAGGGGGACAGACTCGCTGATTGACAGGCGGCAGCGGTTGTGGTCGACATCGTGGGATGCGGCGTGCCGCACGAATTGCTCCGGGAGGGATGACGTTCCACGTCTTGAATCGAGGCGTGGGCGGGAGGGAGTTGTTTTCCAAGGAATGCAACAACTCACCACCGAGCACGTGCGACGTTGGCAGTTGCACCGCGGGAAGGTCGGTGATGGGCATGGGTGCCAGGGCCGCCGGACCTCTCCAGCGTCCTTTACCGAGGGTTACGATTCTGGCAGCGTCCAATCCTCAACGCTCAAACCCGGAGCTTGGGCGAAGTCAACCATATTCCGGGATAGCAAGGTGGCTCGATGCGACAGTACAATCGCCGCGATCTTGAGGTCCATTGTCCCGATTCGGATTCCCTGGCGTCGCAGATTGACGAGAACATCGGCTGCCTTCTGCGTCCAGGGCAAGACTTCCCAAGCGGCATAAAACTCGATCCGTCGCTGCAATCGTTCGTAGGCGACGACCTGTTGATGCGGATCACGGATTCGGTGAATCTGTGCTAGCCACCCGCGGAATTGCTCTTCTGCAGAAATGATTGTCGTCGTGATTTCTTCGTCGGCGTTTTCCAAGCGTTGGCGCAGTACTTCGCCCGCGTCGGATCCACGATCAAACTCCACGAGGTGGTCGGTGTCAAGAATCAACACCGGCTGTCCCTCCCTCGCTCTGCTGGTCGCGGATCTCGCGGCCTAGCCGAACCAACTCCTCGAAGTCCGGGTCGTTTCGTGACATGCCAAAGGTCACCCGCCAGTCCTTGACGCGTTGCCTGCCCCCCAGCATCGCCTTCATCCCAGAAACGTCGTGTTCGAGGGCCTCCACACGTGTTTCGAGCGTTCCGGACATAATGATTCCCTTTGCCCTTTATGCCAGCTTTGTTTACACGTCAGACCGAGTTGCCCCTGAGGCCGTCGTGGCCCCACGATTTTCCCATTGTAGCTGTCGGGGAGACGATCGCCTAGCTGATCGGCAAACCGACAAGACCTGCCCGAGGGGGCCAGGCGCGATGATTGACAGGAAAAAGCGGTTGTGGCAACCTCTTGGGATGCCGCGTGCCGCACGAATTACTCCGGCCAGCCGCGACGGGGTGGACTTGCTGACCGTGCTGGCTCACGAACTGGGGCATCTGCTGGGTCACGCGGACGACTACGATGACATCGAGTCGACCGTGATGGGCTTCGCGCTGCCGCTAGGCGTGCGGCGGTTGACGCTGCCGGTAGTCGAGGTCCGGTCCGGCGCGACGGCTGGGGAGGGGGAGAATCAGGTCGTCGAGGCCCTGTGGGCGCCGGCGGACAACGTTCGTGGACTTGCCAAACGGGACGACCGGACATCGGCAGGAACGCGCGCGGACGCGGGGCTCGCAGCCTTGCTGGCGGAACAGCCAGCGGCCTGGCTGGCGGCCGACGAGGACCTCGCGCGGCTGCCGGCAACGCCACGAAAGCACGTGGACGCTGCCCAGCAGCGACTGGACGACGTGCTGTCGTCCGTCGGCGATTGGCTGGACCCGCTGGACGAGGTGCTGAATTTCGTCAAACCGTCCCGCTGATGGGGACGCGGTTGTGTGTTGTTGGTGTGGCGAGCGTGGTGGCGTTAGCCCCACAGTGTTCTGGGTTCGGGTGGAGTTCGATTCAAGATGCACCGGACGGGCTGACGCCCGCCGCTCGCCGGGGGCCGGGCGAGCGTGGTGGCGTTAGCCCCACGGTGTTCCGGGTTCGGGTGGAATTAGATTCAAGATGCGCCAGACGGGCTGACGCCCGCCGCTCGCCGGAAACACCCAATCCTCGTGTCCGTGGGGCAGCCCAATCTCGCGTATTTCATTCTCCGCCGCGCGCCCTGCCTTCATCCGTGCCCCGGCCGTACTTTGTGTCTGCTGTGTCCTCTGTGCCTCTGTGTTTCCATTCTTGCACCGCCCGGCAGCCGCATTCGTTCGCAATTCGCCTCCTCAAAGACAGGAAACACAGAGGCACAGAGGACACGGAGTCGCACGAAAGCTCGCCGTCGGCGTCCAAGGCTGGACGCTGAACGACCTGGGTTTCTGCAGCCATCAGGCGTCCGGATCTCGTCCCAGCATCTTGCGCACTCGAGCCAACTCCGGCTCGCTTTGCCCCTTGACGACATCCTCGGCTGACAACCCGTGGAGCAGCTCCTCGGGAGGATAGATTCCGCTTTCCGTCTGGTACGTGATCGCGAAATGGGTATCATGGGGTAAGCAGCGGTCCCGAACGATACCGTACGCGGTTGAGCCCGACCGAAAATGCGAAGCGCCAGCGAGAGGGAGCAACTCTCCCGCTTGACGGCGTTTCGGGCTCCAGCAGGACGCGGCCCAAGGTGCCATCTTTAACTGCATGTGGCATCCATGCAACCGCGACGTGGTGCCGCTGCGAGGAGTACTTGCCATGAGTTCCGTGATTCAAGTCAGCCAAGTGCATTATCCCGAATCGGACGGCAAGCCTATGGGGGAAACCGACGTTCATCGCAAGGAAATCGTCCGGCACATCGAGTTGCTGGAGGACTATTATCAGGGTCAAAAGGTGTACGTTTCGGGCGACTTGCTGGTGTACTATGTGCAAGGGAATCCCCGCAAGTACGTCGTGCCCGATGCCTTTGTCGCCAAGGGGATTCCGCCCAAGGACCGGCGGGTTTACAAAATTTGGGTCGAGGGCAAGGCACCGGACGTGGTGATCGAGACCACGTCGCGCAAGACGCGGCGCAAGGACCTGACGGACAAACCGGCACTGTACGCCCAGCTGGGCGTCAAGGAATACTTTTTGTTCGATCCGCTGGGCGAATATCTCGATCCGCCTTTGCAGGGTTATCGACGGGCGGGTGATGGTTACGAGTTGATCCAGCCGGACGCCGACGGTTTCTTGGACAGCCGAGAACTGGAACTGCGGTTGAGGATCGGCGAAGGCCACCTGGAGTTCGTGCGTCGCGACACGGGCGAGCGTCTGTTGACGAGGGCTGAGCGGGTGCGGCGCGAGGCCGAAGCCCGGCAGCGCGAGGTTGAGGCCCGGCAGCGCGAGACGGAAGCTCGGCTGGCCGCCGAAGCCGAGGTGGCCCGTTTGCGGGCTGAACTGGTGCGTCTGGGGCCGATGCCAGAAAGATGAGCATGAGTTCAACAAGGTTCCAGATCCCGGCGCAGGCGAAGAATCTGCCCTTGCCGGTACTTGGTTCCGTGACGCAACGGTTGTCCGCCGCCTACTTGCCCGCCTGCCCGCGCAGCCGGTCCAGCTCTTCACGCAACTGCTCGGCCTGAGCCTCCGCCACTAGCCACTTTGCTTCCATTTCGTGACGGGCCGCTTCGGCCTGCTGCCGCTCCGCTTCGGCCTGCTGCCAGTTGGCCAACATGGCTTCGCGGGACTCCTGCAGCGTGGGAATCCACTCGCCTGTGGCCGGATCCCAGAACCGCAGGCGGCGATCGTGACGCTCCAGGTGCAAACCCAACTCGCGGCTGGGCAGCCGGCCCGAGACCGGCGCGATGGGTTCGTAGCGGCGGGCCTTCAGACGATACCCTTGCAGCGCGGGCTCCAGGTACTCGCCCCGCGGATCGAACTGGAAGTACTCCGGGACCCGGACGGAATCGCGGTAGATCTCGAATTTGTCGTACAGGTCCTCCTCCCGCGTCGATTCGCTGGTGACTTCGATCACCACGTGGGGCGGCCGGCCCTCGTCCCACAGCAGATAGTTCTCGCGGTCGTGCGGGTCCAGCCCCTTGACGACCAGCACGTCGGGTGACACGTGCCGCCGCCGGTTGCCGGGTTGATACAAGAGCAGGATGTTGCCCGAGACGTAGACTTGTTGCCCCGCGTAGTACAGCTTGAGCGAGTCGATCGTTTCGACCATGATCGAGCGGTGCAGGTCGGTTTCGCCCATGGGTCTGCCGTCCGAGGTGGGATAGACGATGTTGCCGCTGTGCGACGCCGTGGTTACGGGGGTGATTTCGGTGATCGGGGTCACGCGAGTTGGCTCCTGTTCTGGCGCACGTCCGGCAAGCTCCCGGCACACGCTGGTCCTACGCCCGATTGTATCACCATCGTCGCGGCCTTGGCAACGGACAAGGAAACCGAACCCCCCGACGACATTAAGGATATCTTGCTCTGTATCTCAGTCTGTCATTTGTTCTTCCTCGGCCCCGTAGCGGAAAGAGAAGATTAAAGAAAAGACTGAAGAAAAATTCGGGATTCAGATCCCCGCGCAGCTGTTTAAGATCTTCTGATGCCAGTTCTTGGTGTCCGGACGCATTGACTGTTCGCCGGCTGCTTGTTCGCTTGCCCGCGGCGGTGGCGCCATACCCAGAACAACAAGGCGGCGGTCGTGACGCTCTCCTCGATCGGTGCAGACTCGCGGTTGGACAGCCAGGGAACCTGCCGAACCTCCAGACGTCTGAATGCTGGTCGGATTCGAAAGAGATTGCCGTTTTTGCAATCAAATTCTTGAAAATTACTTTCTTTGAGTTGCAAAGCTATTACAATCATAAGGGTTGTGCCAACAGAAACGCTCGACGGAGACCGGTTTCCCTCTTTTTCACGAGTGGGGCATCGTACGCTCTATTGGGTGGATATCGAGGCGCTAAGCCAAGCTTCATCGTCACGCCTTGGAAAGAACTGCTGGCCGGTACCGGAACCCGTCCAGGCCACAATGTGAAAGGCGGCAACGGAAGCCGTATTTTGCAAGATGGACGATCGTGTTCTTGTTGCATCACACGCACCGCAGTCTTCCGAGCCGCTTCGCGCGTAACTGGTTGTTTCCAATAGACTTGTGTGTCCTCAGTCGTCAAAAAAGAGCGAGAAGAGAGCTGAAACATGTCCAAAGATCCTGTCGTTGCAGGTTTGAGGAACCGCCGCCGCCGAAGTGGCCCAGGAGCCAAGTTACTGCGCCGCCGTCCGTTGTTTCTGGAAGCGTTGGAGGACCGGCGGTTATTGGCCTGCGACGCCATTCCGGCCACGACGGTCGCGTTGCCTGCCGAGCCGTTTATCGGTGAGGAGGTTCGTTTCTCGGTGATTTTTGAAAACACCGGCACGGTTCCGGGGTATGGGCCGTTTGTGGATCTCGTTTTGCCTCGCAATGGGACAGATGGCGCCGCGGGGACGGGAACGCCCGACGGCCTGACATTCATCAGCGCGACCTATTTGGGCACTCCCGTCACGTCGACCGTGTTTCTGTTCCCGGACGATGACGGTGCCGGACCGGGCACCACGGGGACAATCCTTCATCCCTACGCGGTGGACAGCAGCGGGAATCCCTTGACGGTCACCGGCACAACGGGTGACCAGTTGGTGGTTTTCCAACTGCCGTTCGGTTCGTTCGTTCCGGCCCAACCCGAGGCGGCGATCCAGGTGTCGGCGGCCATGTCCAACCTGGCGGACTTGAACGAGCCGCTGACGGTGCAGGCCCGTGGCGGTTTTCAGTTCGGCTGTGACGAATTGGATAACCCGACGGCGCCGGACCCCACGATCTTGACCCCGGGCAGCACGGCGAGCGACAGCAGTACCTGGGTGGATTTCGCTGCCACCTCGCCGGTGCTGATGCGGATGACCAAAACATATAACGGCCCGGAAAACGAGACCGCGACAGGTCCGAATTATCTCCGCACGTGGACCCTGACGACCAGCATCGCGGCGGGCCAGACCGTGACCGACTTGGACATCATCGACGGCCTGCCCAACAATGTCGTGGTCACCAACATCGTGTTTCCACTCGCTGATCCCGGCACGGTTCCTGCCACCCCGTTCGGCCCAGTGAACGTCACTTATCCCAGCGAATTGCTGCTGGGCGCCGTTCCCAGCATTACGGGCACCGGGGGGGCAGATGTTGTCGTAGTGATCGAGTTCTACGTGCCGGAGTTCGACGCCAACGGCGAGCGGGTCATTCCGATCAACGGCGAAGACGATATCGGGCCGTCCCCGGGCCCGCCGCCGACCATCAATTCCACATCCCCCAACTTGGCCAGATCGGTCGGTGACTGGGATCCCATCGACGACCGCGACCCGGCGGGAAGCGGGAACGCCGTGGCAGAAACCCCGGTCGAAGACCTGGACGACAAGTCCATCGCGATTCAGAAGTCGGCGGAAATCGTCGTCGACGTGGCCCCGACCGGCACGCCCGGGAATCCGTTGATTTCTCCCGGCGACGTGATCGAATATACCCTGGACTTCCAGATCTCGGATTACTACACCTTCGGCGACCTGGTGGTCACCGATACGATTCGGGACGGTCAGAATTTCGACGCGACGTTTGCTCCCATCTTTGAGGTCCGCGACCGCCTGGGAACGGTCGTGGGGGCGTTTGTCCTAGGTTCCAACTACACGTACACGAACAACGATGCCAGCGACGGGACGGAAATCCTGGTGTTCGACGTCTCGCAGGCCCTGATCGACGCCAACCCTGATCCGGACAACGGCGACTGGTTGTATGACGGGATTCTCGAAGGCGGCAATACCCGCGGCGAACCCGATTCGGCGCCGTCTGCCGCCGCCACGGGGGTGATCCGCTTCCGGACGGTCATTCAGCAGTACTACGCTCAGAATCCGCCGAGCGGCAACCCGAGCGTGGTGCAAGGCGACATGATCAGCAACGACGTGATCATCGCGGGCAGCGTGCGGGAGAACTTCGAAGACGACACCAACGGGATCTATTTCGAGGTGATCTATCCCGAAGAGCGTGACGACAGTTCAGCGGGCGTCGGGATGGAAACCGGCTCGGTCGCCAAGTCGATCTATGCGGTCAACGGCAGCCAGGCATTCTCTCCCATGAACTTGGCGCCGGGCGACCTGGTAACCTATCGCGTGCAGTACTTGATGCCCTTGTCGAGGTTCGAGGACTTCCGGCTGACCGACTATGTTCCGCTGCCCGTCTTTCACGTCGCCGATCCGAATGCGGATGGCGTCGTGGGGCCGGCGTGGAGCTTTGATCTGGCGGGTTCCTTCGATGCGGCGCCGCCTCCGGTGGGCGTCGTCCAGTTCGGGCCCGACGATACGTTCTACAATCTGCATGCTCCCGCGTCCAACATCATTCCGACGCTCACGGTGGACGCGGCGGCCAATAGCATCCGATTTTACTACGGCGATTATGCGGACCCCGTCATTGCGACATCGACGATCGACTTGTTGTTCACGCTCACGGTCCGTGACGCTCCGTTCGCCGACGGGCTCTTCTTGACGAACATTGTCCGGGCAGAGAAACAGAATTCGTTCAACGACCCGGCGATCGAAGACGAACTGGTGCAGATCCAGTTGGGCCAGCCGGTGTTGGGCATTACCAAGGGGGTGGTCTCGACGGATCGCGTCGGGGCGGTGTTCAGTCCGGCGACGGTCGGCCCGGTGGGTGTCAGCTTTGCCGCGCCTGGCACCTTGCCGGCCTTCAGCGGCACGGTGACGTCGTCCGGGCTGGAGAACTGGCCCATCAACAGCAACCTCTCGGGCATCGACGCGGGCGATCTGGTACGATTCGCGATCGCCGTGGAAAACACCGGTTCCAGCCGCGCCGGCGCATTCGACGTCCGCATCCAGGACACGTTGCCGGCGGGGTTTGCCGTGCCCAGCGGCGGTTTGAATTTGAGCGTCACCGACGGAACGGGCGCGGTCATCGTGTACAACGACCTGGGCGGCGGTTTGTTTGGCACGGGGATCGAATTGGTCGATCCCGGGCCGACCGATACCACGGCCAATCCGCCAGGCGACAATACCAATGCGGGTGCGCTCGACCAGTACAGCGAGACCAGCGGACGCAATATCCTGATCGTGACCTACGACCTGGTGGCCGTCGGGCCGCCAGCGGCGGATTCTGTCCAGCCTCGCCAGACGATCACCAATACGGCGACGCTGTTCAACTACGCCAGCACCGAAGGCGGGCCGGATCACACGGTGACGGATTTGACCGACGACGCACGCGTGACCACCCGGGATCCGGCGGTGACCAAGACGCTCCTCGGCACCAGCGTCGTGACTCCGAACAATTCGAATACCCAAGCGGTTATCGGCGAGTTGATTACGTACCGGGTTGTGGTCACGGTTCCCGAGGGAACCATCAATAACGCCCGCGTCGTCGATACCTTGGATCTGGGTCTGAGGTTCGTCAGTCTGGACAGCGTCGTCGCCTCGTCGGGGGACGTGACTTCTACGCTTGCCATAGCGACGCCGTCGACCGCTCCCAATGACGGCGATTCGGGGTCTCAGACCGTCACGTTTGACCTGGGGACGATAACAAATACCAATGTCAACAATGCGATTGCCGAGACGATCACGCTGACCTACACGGTCCGGGTCTTGAACACCAACGCCAATCAGAGTGGCATCCAGCGCAACAACTCGGCCCGCTTCCGCTGGACCGTCGACGGAACGGCGAATAACACGCCTGCCAGCTCGGCGGCGAACGTCCGGATCATCGAGCCGGTGCTGCAGGTCGACAAGTCGGTGGTGGTTGCGGGCAGCGGCACGACGGGGCAATTCGGCGATCCGGTCGAGTACACGATCGTGATCGGCCACGCCGGGGCAAGCGATGCCACCGATGCCTACGATGTGACCTTCTCGGATGCGTTGCCTGTGACGTACGTCAACGTGACCGGATTTACGGCGACGCACTCGGCGGGCCCGGTTGACCTGAGCGGTATCTTCGAGATCAGTGGCGGAACGCTGCAGACCCAGGCCGGCCAGTCGTTCGATCTGCTGATCGGCCAGACGGTCACCATCACCGTTTCGGGAACGCTGACGCTGGCCGTGCAACCGGGGCAAACCATCGACAACGTGGCCACCGTGCGCTGGACCAGCCTGGACGGTGCGGAGACCGGTTCGGGCAATGTGGATGGCGAACGCAACGGCAGCGGCGGCGTCAACGATTACTTCGCCAGCGACAATGCAATTGTCTCCATTCTGCCCTTTGCTCCGGGCAAGTCGGTTATCAGTACCAACCAATTGCATACGGACGACCTCGACGTTGCGATTGGCGAGATCGTCACGTATCGCATCGCGCTTCAGGTTCCTCAAGGCACAAGTTCGAATGTAACGCTGATCGACTCCCTGGATCCGGGACTGGCCATCGTTGATTTGCCCACGCTTGCCGATCACTTGACGATCACCGCTTCGTCTTCCCACGTGACCACGAGCATCGGCGATTTTGATACGGTGGTGGCCAATGCACTCGTCAGCCCGAACGGCGGTTCGCTGACCCTGGATTTTGGCAATGTGATTAATGACAATGAGGATCCTGCAGAGATCGAGACGATCGAGATTACTTATTCGGTCGTGGTCTTGAACACGTCGACCAACCTCCGCGGAGTAGGGAGGAATAACAGCGCGACGATCAACTGGATCGCCGGCGGCGTACCGCAGTCGGCCACGATTTCCGCGCCGGACGTAACGATCGTCGAGCCGGAGTTGCAGATCATCAAGAGCAACGGATCCCCGGCGACAGGGGAAGCCGGAGATATCATCACGTTCCTGATCGTCGTTCAGCACACGCCCGACAGCAACGCCGATGCGTTTGATGTGCAACTGGTGGATGTGATCAATTCGCTGCCGAACAAAATGACGTATGTTCCCAGCTCGTTCGCAAATCCGGCCGGCGCGCCTCCCAGCTTGTACAGCGAATCCGGCGGTGACCTGACCGTCACGTGGGCTCAATTCCCGCTGGGCGCGACCAGCACGATCACGTTTCAAGTCACCTTGGACATCACCGTCAACCCGGAGGAGATCCTCACCAACACGGGCAACCTGACCTGGACCAGTCTGCCCGGCGACATCACCACGCCGCAATCTTCGAATCCCAATTCGGTCGAGCGGACGGGGAATCCTGGCGACCCTGGAGAATTGAACAACTATGCGGGCAGCGATTCCGGCATCGTGACGATCCTCAGCGTCGATCCGACCAAGGCCATTGTCGAGACCTCGGAACCGCATACGCCTGGCAGCGACGTGGCGGTTGGCGAAATCGTGCGTTACCGGCTGCAGACGTCGTTGATCGAAGGCACGACGCCCAATCTGCAGTTGGTGGATACACTGCCTGCGGGGTTGATCCTGTTGGATCTGGACCAGGTTCTTGTTTCCTTTACCTCCGACCAGCCAATGGGTTTGGCTGTCGACCTGAGCCCTCCGAATCCGGATCCCAACAATAGCCAGGTTCCGCCCACGGTGGTGCTGCCGTCGAGCCGGATCGGGATCGCCGGCCAGACGATCACGTTCAGCTTGGGCGATGTCGTGAACAACGACAACGATGTGGATATCGAGTTCGTGACGCTGGAATTCAATGTGCTCGTCACCAACACGGCGGTGGTCAACAACGGCCAAGTCAAGACGAACTTGTTCCAGGTTTTTGTCGATGGTGCGCAATTCGGGCCGACGCGTTCGGTGGACGTTACGGTCCGCGAACCGTTGATTGCGAACGTGTCGAAGACCGTCCTCAGCGGTGCTCCCGTGGATGCGGGCGATCCGGTCACCTACGAAGTCAGCTTCTCGAACACCGGCGCGACCACAGCCTTCGACGTGCGACTATTGGACGAGCTGGATCCGTTGTGGTTTGACAGTGTCAGCGTGGACTCGATCACCCTGGGCGGCGGATCGTTGGGACCGATCGTTGACGATTCCGCCGGCACGACCGTGGATATTACCGTCGCCAGTGTGCCGGTTGGCGGCACGGTAGTGGTCCGTTATACCGCCATCCTGTCGGTCAATGTCCAGCCGGGCCAGACCATCCCGAACGTCGCGGACGTGACGTATACCAGTTTGCCGGATGGCGGCACGCCGCTGGGGCCGGACAACCTGACCGGCTCGATCACGCCCGGCGGATCGGGCGCTCCCAACGGCGAGCGGGACGGTTCGGGGGGCGTGAACGACTATGCCAACAGCGATCAGGCCGACGTCACGCTCACGGGCCAGCCGCTGTTTCAAAAGCTGCTGGCCGGCAGCAACCAGTTCTACACCGTGGACCCGCAACTGACCATCGGCGAGCAGGCCACCTATACCTTGGTGTTGACGATCCCCGAGGGGACGCTGCCGAATGTGTTGATCGCGGACATCATGCCAGCCGGATTGGTACTGGTGGCGTTCGACAGCATCACCCCCTCGTCGCCTGCGGTCACGACCGACGTCGCGGGTGGATTTGCTCAAATCCTGGCGGACGCCAATGCCGGCCTGTTTTTCGACGACACCAGCTTTGGGTTGGATTTCGGCACGTTGACCAACACGGACACCGACGATCTGGTGACCGAGACCCTGGTGATCACCTATCGGGCCGTGGTCTTGGATGTGATGGCCAACGTCAGCGGCCAGACACGCACCAATGACGCCTCGTTCACGTGGGACGGCGGAACGATTGACGACGATGTGACGATCGAGATCGTCGAGCCGGACTTGACGATCGCCAAAGACACGAACGTGATGGTGGTCGACGGCGGCGATACCATCACCTTTACCATCACGGTTGACCATACGGCGTCGTCGACCGCTTGGGCTCTGGATGTGACTGTGTATGACACGTTGCCCGCCGGACTGACCTACGTGGGGGGGAGTGTGGTTACGGTTTCCGGCCCTGCCCCCACGGTGAGCGTTCTCGGGCAGGATCTGGCGTTTTTCTGGGCCCAGTTCCCGTTGGGCGACGGACCGTATTCCTTCACCTTCGATGTGACGGTGGACGCGAGCATTACACCGTGGACGACGTTCCTGAACATTGCAGACGTGGAATGGTCGACGCTGCCGGGCGACGATCCTGACGAGCGGACTTACATGGACAGCGATCCGGCGGATTTGATCACCAGCAGTACGACGGTGGACGATCCGCGGAAGAACATGATCGTCACGTCGGAGGCCCACACGCCGAACGTGCCGGACACGCTGGTGGCGATCGGCGAGATTGTGCGATACCGGCTGCTGGCCGAATTGACCGAAGGGACGTTCCCCAATTTGGTCTTCGTCGATACGCTGCCGGCGGGCTTGAGTTTCCTGGACGCGGGCCAGGTCCGCGTGTCGTTCGTGTCCAACGTGCCGATGGGCTTGGCGCCCGATCTTGTCGGCGCGAACAACAATGCCGTTCCGCCGACGTTCGTGCTGCCGTCGGATCGGATTGTTACGGGGCCAGGCGGCGAGTTGCGTTTCCTGCTGGGCACCGTGGTCAACAACGACAACGATTTGAACGCCGAGTTGGTGGTGTTGGAATTCAATGTGCTGGTCGACAACACGATCGCTAACACGGCGGGTCAGATTCGCACGAACGAGTTCCGGGTGTTGGTGGACGATGTGCCGTTTGGCGATCCGCAATCGGTGGACGTGGAGATTGTCGAACCGCGGATCGAGGATGTGTCGAAGCAATTCGTGTCGATGGCGGGCAACCAGCGGACGTTTGAGGTTTCGTTCTCGAACACCGGGACGACGACGGCTTTCGACGCACTCGTATCGGATGTCATTCCCGCCGGCGCGTCGCTGAATGCGGGATCGATCGCGGTCACGCTGGGCGGCGGCGCGACGGGGATCAGCACGGCCGGGTCCACGCCGGGGCTGCTGCAAGTGACCATCGGCCAGTTGCCGGTGGGCGGTACCGTGGTGGTTCGCTACACGGTAACACTCACGGCCACGACCCAGACGGGACTGTTGAACAACGTCGACGTTACTTACACCAGTTTGCCCGGTCCCAACGGCACCACGACCAACCCGACCGGATCCAGCACGCCCGGATCGTCGGGCGATGCGGACGGCGAGCGGAATGGTTCGGGCGCGGACGCGAACGACTATGCAGCGGACGCTAACGAGACGCTCGGCTCGTTGGGCGATTTGGTCTGGTACGACATGAATGCCAACGGCCTGGTCGACCCAGGCGAGCCGGGATTGCCGAACGTCGGCGTGACGGCCGTTTGGGCGGGCCCCGATGGCATCTTTGGCACGGCGGACGATGTCACGTTGACGACCACGACAAACGCCAGCGGGCTGTATTTCTTCAACGCCTTGCCTCCGGGCGATTATCGCGTGACCGTAAATACGAGCCACACGTTGCCGTTGATCCCAACCTACGACCTGGATGGCGTGCTGGATTCGACGACGGTGGCGGCGCTGGGCGCGGGCGAAAACCGCGACGATGTGGATTTCGGCTACACCGATCCCAGCACGATCACGGGCATCAAGTTCCGTGACGACAACGGTAACGGGGTTCGGGACGGCCTCGAACCGCCCCTCGCGGGCGTGCGGGTGTACCTTGATGCCAACAACAACGGGGCCTTGGATGCCGGCGAACGGTCGGTGATCACCAATGCCTCGGGGATCTACACGATCGGCGGGCTGTTGCCGGGCACGTACATCGTCCGCGAGTTGAGGCCGGACAATACCGTACAGACAGCGCCCGGCGGTGACGGCGCGCACACGGTGGTGATCGTCGCGCCGGGAACGACCGCCACGGACATCAACTTTGGGAACCGGCCCGTCCCGCCGCAGATCATCGACGACGGCGATCCGGGTTTTGTGATCCAGGGCGACTGGCAGCGGGCACGCTGCTGGATCTTCCTCCAGGGCGACGCCCAGTACCTGTGCAGCGAGACGCCCGGCACGGGCAGCAACTATGTCGAGTGGCAGTTTACCGGCTTGACGGCCGGAGCGACCTACCGCGTCTCGACCACCTGGTATCCGGCCAGTGGATTGAGCCAGGACGCGCCCTATACGGTGTTCGGCGGAGCCGCCTCGGTGACCGCCGAGTTCAACCAGAGGCTTTCGCCCAGCATCTATGCCGACTCGTTCCGGGACCAAGGCGTCTGGTGGGCGGATATCAGCGCGGCGTATACGCTGACCGGCACGACGCTGGTGGTACGTCTGTCGGACGACCACAGCGGCGGCTGCTTGCTGGCGGATGCCGTGCGGATCATCCAGCAGACGACGCCAGAGATCACCGTGCTGGACGGCGGCGCCGATTTGACCAGCGGCTCGAGCGTCGTGGATCTAGGCAGCACGGTTCCGGGCACGCCGCTGCCGCGGACGTTCACCGTCCGCAACGACGGCGCGGCACCGCTGATCCTGGGCACGATCACGCTGCCGGACGGGTACAGCTTGGACACGACGTTGGGGCTGACGACACTGGCGCCGGGGCAAACGACCAGTTTCACGGTTCAGTTGGATGCGGTGGCCCTGGGAACCTACTCCGGGCTCATCACCTTGGGCAACAATGACAACGACGAAGCGCCCTTTACCTTCAATATCGTGGGCGTGGTGGGCAGCGTTTACAACCCGAATCCGCAGCCGGCGGCACCGTCATCGGTTTTGCCGCCTGCCGTGCCGCTGATGGACGTGTACGACGGAGCGACCCCGTTGATCAGCGGGCTGGGGACCATCGACTGGGGCACGCTGCTGGTTGGGGACCCGGCCAGCCGTGTGTTGACGGTGACCAACCTTGGCACGGCGGATCTGCTGCTGGGGACGATTCTAGTGCCCAGTCCCGGGTTCAGTGCTTCGCCATTTGGCGATGCGGTGTTGGCGCCCGGCGAGTCGACGACGTTTACCGTAAGCCTGAACACGTCGACGGCAGGAACCTATGCGGGTGACTTGATCATCTACGACACGTCGAACCAGGTGATTTTCACGGTGGGCCTGAGCGGCGTCGTGGCGGCGGCGGCGCAGCTACTGCCCCCACTGGTCATCGACAACGGTCGGGACGTACTCGGCTTTATGGCCAGCGGCATGACCTACGTCACAACCTCGGGATACGAGAAGGACATCCACTATACGCGCGGCGATAATACGGGCGACTATGCCGAGTGGACGTTCAGCGGTTTGCCCGCGGGGACGTACCTGGTTTCGACCACGTGGGTACGGGGCACGTCACGGGCCAGCAATGCGCCGTACACCTTGAGCGGCGTGACGGGCGGACCGACGACCGTGCTGGTGGACCAGAAGATCGCGCCGGACGACTTGACCTGGAACGGCGGCGCCTGGGAGCATCTGGGCACGTTCGAGATCACCGGCGGGTCGCTGACGGTGCGATTGACGGACAACGCCAACGGCTATGTGTACGCGGATGCGATTCGGGTCGAGCAGGTCAGTGCGGCGAGTATCCCTGTGCCGCCGCCGCCCGAACCGGAACCGGAACCGGAGCCCGTACCGCCGTTGCTTGCCCCGCTGGTCATCGACAACGGCAAGGACATGACGGATTTTGTGGCCAGCGGCATGACCTACGTCACGACCTCGGGATACCAGAAGGATATCCACTATACCCGAGGCGACAATACGGGCGATTACGCCCAGTGGACGTTTACCGGCTTGCCCTCGGGGACCTACCTGGTTTCGACCACGTGGGTGCGGGGCACGTCGCGGGCCAGCAACGCGCCGTATACGTTGACCGGCGTGACGGGCGGACCGGCGACGGTGTTGGTCGACCAGAAACTCGCGCCGGACGACTTGACGTGGGACGGCGTCGCCTGGGAGCACCTGGGCACGTTCCAGATCACCGGCGGGACGCTGACCGTGCGTTTGACGGACAACGCCAACGGCTATGTCTACGCGGATGCGGTCCGGATCGAACAGCTCAGTGCCCTGTTGGGCGGGGAGTTCGGCGCGGTGCTGGCGAGCGCATTGTCCGACCAAACCGCTGAACGGCAGCTGACGGGCACGTCCGAGGTATCAGCCGCATCGGTCGAGTTACTGACGGGGGCGGCGATCGGGCGATGGCTGGCCGCGGACGCCTTGGCCGCACAGGTTTTGGCCAACGTCCAGGTGCGGGTGGCCGATCTGCCGCCGGGGGTATTGGGCTTGGCCGCGGTCCACAGCCACACGATCTGGGTCGATATCGACGCGGACGGTCAAGGCTGGTTTATCGACGCCACGCCGTGGGCGGATGAGGAGTTCATGGCGGGCGTCGGCGGCCAGTTGGTCGGATCGACGTTGGCTAGCCGTGCCGGGGTGGATTTACTGACCGTGCTGGCTCACGAACTGGGACACCTGCTGGGGCACGAGGACGACTACGACGACAGCGAGTCGAGCGTGATGGACTATGCGTTGCCGCCAGGCGTACGCCGGTTGCCGCTGCCCGTGGTCGAAGTTCGGTCCGGCGCGACGGCTGGGGAGGGGGAGAACCAGGTCGTCGAGGTCCTGTGGGCGCCGACGGACAACGTTCGGGGACTTACCAACCGGGACGACCGGACATCGGCAGGAACGCGCGCGGACGCGGGGCTGACCGCCTTGCTGGCCGAAAAGCCCGCGGCCTGGCTGGCAGCCGACGAGGATCTCGCGCGGCTGCCGGTGGCGGCACGGAAGCAAGCGGACGCTGCCCAGCAGCGACTGGACGACGTCCTGTCGTCCGTCGGTGATTGGCTGGACCCGTTGGACGACATCCTGAGTTTCGCCAAACCGGGCCGCTGATTCCAGAGCAGGCCGCAAGGCAAGTGGGATGGATCGCCTTGGGCAGGGGAATAGTGGGCAGGAGAATGAGTCATCAGGCCATTCCCTTGCCCATCATTCCTCTGCCCTTGTTCCGCGTCGTCTCACCAGACAATCTGCCACCTCGCCCTGAACGCCATTCGCATCGCCGGCGGCTACCCAAAGTCGCCACGCTTCGCCGCCGGCCGCTGTTGTTGGAAGTGTTGGAAGACCGCCGGATGTTGGCGTCGCTGCCCACGGTGACACGAGCCTCGGCCGTCCCGTGTCGGTCGTCCCGGCCTAGACATCGGCCTGTCCTCCGATAAACTAAGGTCTTTCACCCGCCTGGTTGCACCAACAAGGAGATATGCGATGGCCAAGGCCGAGAAGCCAGAAATCAGTAAGAAGCAAGCATTAGCAGAGTATCTAACCGCCAACCCCGGTTCCTCGACGCAGGATGTCATCCAGGCACTGAAACAGCAGGGCTTTGACGTCTCGGAAGCCAGTGTGTACAACGCCAAGTGGCTCTTGAAGAAGGGCCAGGAACCAGCGGCAAAGAAGGCACCGGCGAAACGGGCGGCGAAGGCTGCGAAATCCGCCTCGACGAAATCCGCCTCGACGAAATCTACCCCGACAGAAGTTGCTCCAGCCGAACTTGCTCCAGCCGAACTTGCCCCGGCCGCCCCGGAACCTGCAGCGGTGCCGTCGAACAAGACGCAGGCGGTCAAGGACTATCTGGCCCGGAATCGCCATGCGCTGACGAAGGAGATTGTCGCCGCCTTGAAAGCGGAGGGCATCGACGTGTCGCCGAATTATGTCAGCGGCATCAAGGCCAAGTTGGGAAGCAAGAAGGATAAGCGAAGGCCCGCCTCGCCGCCGGCGTCTGCCCAGGCACCCGCCGCGAAACCAGTTCCCGCAGTCGCCAAAGACGCGATTTCGATGGTGTGGCTTCAGCAGGCAAAGAAACTGGCGGTCGAGTTGGGGGGGATTCGGGAAGCCAAGGCGGCCATCGAGGCTTTGGCACAGTTGATCGACTGACGCCGAATCTGTCGTTTACAGGCCTGGGGGCAGGGCGTGGGCCTCGGTGATTTTATCGCCGGGGCTCAGCAACCAGCGCTCGCCGTCGATCTCGATGATCACGTCTGTGGCCTGTACTTCCGCCAGGCGGAAGGTAAGGGGGCCGACTTCCAACTGGTCGCCGGCCCGGAGTCTCGTGACTTCGTCGGTCCCTCGGTTGGTAAACCAGATCTCCGGCTGGCCGTCGACCTGCGTGATCGACGTCAAGTAGGTGAGGTCGGTCGGGTCGAAGCCACCGCCCAAGGCGAACAGGTTGCGGCGGACGATGGCACTGTAGGCTTCCAGCTGGTCGAAAGCCAGCCGCTCCGAGACGCGCCATGCCCGGCGGCGAAACTGTTCGTAAACGTTCTCGGCGGCGGCCGCCGTGGCTGCCGTTTTCGCTGTCTCGTCGCGCGGCGGATTGAGCGCCAGCGCCTCGATGGCAAACGACAGGTCCAGGTCCTCGGCCCGCTGCAGCGGCGTGATCGTCACCGATCGAACCTGGTGCAGCAAGTCGGCTTGATAAAACGCGAACAGGAATTTCGTCAATTGGTCCAACGTGCCGCGGCCGCGGACGGAAAACGACAAGGTGCGGTACAGGCCGGCGTACGCGGCGGGTTCGCTCGACGTCACGCTGGGGCCGGTCAAACCGACATCGTCCACCAGTTCGACCAGCCAAGCCTGGTACAACGAGCGGGCCGCCTCGGTGTCCGCAGGCAATGACTGGTCCTCCCACAGGGCCAAAACCTTGCCGGCCGCGCGCAAACGCTGCAGCGACGTTTCCCGCTGCTGGATGTCGCGTTCCAGCTGGGCGCGGCGACCGCGCGCCGACTGGATCGGACCTTGAATCAACTGGTCGATCACCCATTCGCCGCCGAAATAGCCGACCATCACCACCAGCAAGGCGGCCAAGCCGACGGTGCGGTAGCGGGACGACGGGGAAGGGCGAGAGGTTGGTAGCGTCATGACCGGGCCTCCTTGGCGTTTGCCTTGGCGGCGGAGGAATCCGGGGTGACCGCCGTCGGCCCGTCTGCGGGTTCCGGAGGCGGCTCGTTCGTCCGCTCGTTCGCCCCTTCGTTCGTCTGCTCGTTCGTCCGTTCTACCGCCGGTTCCGCCACCGCCGGTTCCGCCACCGCCGGGCCGGCCGCCGCCGGTTCTGCGGCCGCCGTGATGGCCGCCGGGCCACGATACTGGTCGGGCCGCCGTGGTGCGACCGACACGGACGTCTCGTACAGCCAGGTGTAATCGTCCTCCTGGGTTCGCTGCTGGACGCGGCGGCTGCGCACCGTCCGAAACGGGTCCCGGACTTGACGCTCCAGGTTCACTACCACCTTCGGGTCCCGCACCAGTCCCTGCAGATCGATCAGTCCGCCGGCGCCCTGGGAGGGCCGCATGCTCATCCGCAGGACGACGGCGTCTCGGGGGCTGGGGAATCGCTCCGACAGGTCTCGCAATTCATCCAGCCAATTCACTTCCCGGTTCTTCCAGGCGGCAAGGGCCTCGATTCGCTTCCGTTGCACGACCCCTTTCCGAGCGGTCTCGTTCAGCTCCCGCAGCCGCGCTGCCAGCCGCTGATTCTCGGCGTTGACCTCGGCCAGATTTCCCCACACGTACATCACCAACGCCAAGACGGCCAAGGCCAAACCGCTGCCGACGGCCGCGGCCAACCGCCAGCGAGCCCAGCGGTGCGGCGGACGGCGAGGATTCAGCAAGTCGATGGCGTGGCTGCCGTCCGCTTCGTCGAGCAACAACCCCAGCAGCGGTGCGAAGCGTTCCGATTGCGGCACTGCGACCGATTCGGGGGCATCGACCGCGCCGAGCGGGTCCAGCACCTCGACCGCCAGCGACAGCTCGCCGCTCATCTCGACCGCCAACGACTCGTACTCGGCCCGCGCGCCCAGCACGAAGACTTGCTGGATCCCTCCGTCGCCCATCTGATCGCGAGGCGACGCCAGCACCGTGCGTCTGGCTTCCGCGATCAGCCGATCGTTCGCGTCTTCCTCGGACATCTGTTCGGGCAAGCGAACGGTTCGCAGAAAGCCGAGACGTCCGGGCACGACGACGGCCAGTTCCAAGTCCTGCCCGACGCGGTAGATCACTAGAAAGGTATGAGCCGCGTCTGGCACGAGCCGTCGGAACAGCGACACACCGGCTAGGGAGCGCAGACACATCCGCTGTGGCGTCAATCCGGCCGCCGCCAGCTGGCCTACGATCCGCTGCCGTTGGTCGTCGGCCAAGGCCGCTGCCAGCACAGGCCGCGGCAATCCGGGCTCGCTCGCAATGGGCAGGAAATCCAGCCGCGTCTGCTCGGAGATCGCCGAGGACTGCTGTACGGCCAGGTTGAGAACCAGCTCGGGCAGTTCCGCGTCGGTGGCCGGGGGCAGCGTCAAGTACAGCAGTTCGACGCTGTTCCGCGGCAGCGCCACCAGGACTCGCGGATGCGTGGCTCGGGAGGCAGCCAGCAGTTCCTTGATTTGCGCACCGAAGGCCTGCTCGGCCTGTTCCGGCCCTTCGACCGTCGGCGGCAAAGGAAGCGTCCCCAGCGCCAGGACGCGCGTGGTGCGACCGCTCGTCATGCCGAGCAGATAACGGATCTCGCGAGGATCCCAATCGAGGACCAAAACGTGCGGCATGACGGCATTTCTCCGGTGGGCAGTGGCGGACTGGACGCAGGGGCATCGGTGCCGGCTCAAGCCGCCTGCCCCGCAGACGCGTCGCTCACGGCTCGAACTACATCAGCTTAGATTATGGCCTCGACAGGCACGCTTCATCAAGTGACCTTTTGCTAACGCCTTTTGCTAACGCAACGTAGCACAAGCCGCCAAGGTGCGTCAAATCGCAGTGTGTCAAATCGCAGCCGAGGCAGGATTACCCGAGGGCGGCGAAATAGGCATCCAGATCCTCAAGATCTGGCAGCTGCTCGTCCAGCAACGTTTCCCAGTCCGGCAATTCCCGCTCAAGGTCGAATCGCTCCTGCCGGTCGAACCCCCTCCAGACGGACGCTGCCAAGACGGGCGGCACCCTCCCGACTGGATCGCGGACATTGGGGCTCCACAAGATTTCCGGCCGATCCTTGCCCGAAATCGCCGCCGTCGGCAGTATCTGGCCATCGTTGGCCCAAGCCGTCGCCCACTCGCCCTCTGCCGAGTCGCCCGGCATCGTTTGCGGGCCACTGTTGAGGTTGATGAAGTTGATCACCATCAGGACATCGAGCGGAGTTAAGAAATCGTCGCCGCTGACATCGAAATAGGGCAGGTGCTGGTCCTCCGCAGTGCGCGGCGGCAGTTCCCGGCTTCCCGCGCGGTTGATCTCGTTGATAATCAACAACGCGTCCAGCGGCTCGACGACGCCGTTCCCGTCGGCGTCGAGAGCGTTGGCGGGGTTCTGCCAGGAAGCAGAAGGGGCGATGTCGAGATACGTGACGGTATCGGCCGCTGCCGGGACGGGCTCGCGATGGCCGACGTTGTCGATCGCCACGGCGTAAAAGGCGTAGGTGCGGCCAGGCTCGCCGGTGAACAGGGCCGACGTGTCGGTGACGTCGTGCAGCCAGCGGATGAAGGGGCCGTCGTCGGTCGAAAAGTAGACGTCATAGCAAGCGATCCCCGAGCCGTCCTGGTCGTCGGCGCCGTCCCATGTGACCAGGAACTCGAGCGTGTTCGTCACCTCGGCCAGCGGCTCGACCCAACTGGTCGGCGGGCCGGCGTCGACGGTATTGACCCAAGGACCGTCCGGCGGGGCGAGGCCCCATAACTCGCCGGTCTTGGGGTTGGGGATGAAGTCGAACTGGACGAGGGCCTGGTTCTCGATCCGCGTGCCGGTAGGCAGGCCGCTCTTGAGCCCGACGGTGAATTCGACCCAGCCCAATTCGTACTCGGTCTCTTCATTGAACGGCGGCAGGAAGCCGGCATAGGGATCGTCGGGATACTGGCCCGTGACCGGATCGACCGCGCGGAACCACCAGACCAGCTTGCCGGTTGAATCGTTGACGCCAAACACGTCCATTTCCCAACCGGCACGGACCTCGACGGCCAGGTTCATGTCGGGCCGCAGGTCCACGCGGGTGTCGATCTGCTGCGTACCCGGCGGCAGGTACTGGTCCCAACGCAGGAAGCCAAAGCGGGTGAACTGGAACGTGTCCAGGTCAAAGACGTCCGGATCGAGCCCATCGACAATCAACGCGTCCTGCGTGGCGACAAGAGCGTCGGGATCATTCCAGAAGTCGATGCGATAGGACAACAGTTCGCCGGGAGTAGCGGAGATGAACCGCATTTCATTGCCCGGCTCCACGTCCGGCGCGTCGTAGCCGGCTGGGCCGAACTTGTCCTCGGGAGTGCCGGAGCCCCAGATAGGGATACTGTCAGGGTCGATGGGTGTGCCCATGGGCGGCTGGGGGAAATTCCAGGGGTAGTCGCTTCTGTCGTTGGGATCCCTCCCAGGGTAGTGGCTGTCATCACGGGGATCGGCAAAGGGATAGACGCTGTCATCCATGGGGTCGTTCCAAAGGGGCACGCTGTCGTCACTCGGGTCATACCGGGGGATATGGCCGTCGTTGCTTGGATCGTAAGTGCTCGGAGAGGCACCGGGCTGTCTCGGCTCTTCGTCCCGAAGCCATGGCGGCCATTCGAAGAAAAAATGATCGGGGATTTCTTCAGCATTGCGCGCACTCGGAAGCCCCATCTTCCGGAGCGATTCTTGGAACTCCCTATACTCTGCCCTCGTTGGCAATCGAGTTCCTTTGTACTGGAGAAGCGACCGAATTATGCTTCGGAATGCGTTTCGAAGCCTGCGACCAGCCGTAAGGCCTGACACGTCGGTGTAGTCAATAGGCGCGTTGTGGGCATATGCATAGAGGTTTGCCGCATCGCCCGACAAACCAAGCGGGTCTTCAGTTATGAACCGCCCAATGCTTGTGTGGTGATACCTTGCACGCATGAATTCCAGGGCGTTGCCCTCATGCATTACGCCGTACTCACCAAGAAATTGAAAAGGGTTCTCGACTTGCTCCAATCTACTAAGACGCAGCCCAAATGGGTCGTGAGAGTAATAGTTGATGATGTTACCAATTGAATCCGTCAATTCAGCAGCCGAACCCAGACCATCAAACGAATAATAGGCAGATACCATTAATGCATCAGTTTGACCGAGCAACCCGTAGCCGTGATCATACCTTGCGACGACGTTCCCCACCGCATCATACTGCCCCACGACATTTCCGAACCCGATGGGGTCGACGACGTAACGCGTCACCATGCCGTTCTCGTCGACCGCCACGCGCTCGCCCAGCGCGTCGTAGGTGTACTGCCAAGCGTCCTCGCCACGGCTGACGGCGACCAAGCGGTTCTCGTGGTTGTACGTGTAGCTCGTTGTGCCGTCGGGACCGGTTTCCTGGATCAGATTGCCGTCGGCGTCGAACACATACGTCCGGTCGCCGACCTGGACGTACTGGTTCATGTTGTTGGTCGTGTACTCGGTAACTTCACCGTTGATGATCGTCCGGATACGGTTGCCGACCGCGTCGTAAACGTACGTCAGATCCTGGTCGGCGATGTCGGGAGCCGTCGAAACGAGCACCGCGCGGGTCAGTTGACCGGTGTCGTCGTACTGGTAGGTCCACAGGCCGTAGTGGGTATCCATGGCCACCCGCCGGCCCAGCGCGTCGTAGGCGTAGTCGAAACGTGACAGCACCGCGCCAGCGGGCTGGTGATTGACCAGACTGACCAGCTGCCACGCGGCGTCGTAGGCGTACGTGGTATAGACGCCGTTGCCGAGCGTTTTGCGGACCAGTCGCCCGGCAGCGTCGTACTGGTAGTCTGCGACCAGTCCATCTGCCCCGTCGGTCATCTGCTCCAGCCGCCCGATCGCATGGTAGAGATAGTTCAGCACGTGGCCGTCCTGGTCGGTGCTCTTCGTTCGGCGACCGGCCGCGTCATACTCGAAGCTCAAGTGAATCGCCTTGCCGCCGATCGCCGGATAGTCGATTCGCACCAGTCGCCGCGTTTGGGGCTCGTAGGTGTAGGTCGTCGTGCCTTCGGGGCCGGTCGCCGAGGTGAGCCTGCCGGAGGCATCATAGGTGTATACAAAGTCGACCATCCCCGGCGTATCGGGAACATCCTTGCCGACAAACTGCCCGCGTTCGTCAGACGTGTACATGATCGTGGCGCCGCGGCGGTTGGTGTACGACGTCAGGTTGCCGGCAGCGTCGTAAGTATAATGCTCGGCGGTTCCGTCCTCGTAAGTGATGCTCGTGAGGTTTCCGGAGCCGTCATAGCCGTAGGACATCATATTGCCTCGCGCATCGCGGACCCAAGCGAGATTCTGGTAATCGCCATAGCCGAAGCTGGTCTGGTAGCCCATTGAATCGCGCGTAGCCGTGAGATTTCCCTGATCATCGTACTGGAACGAGGTAACCAGACCGGTAGGCCCAAGGACCGCTGCGAGCTTGGAGTCGATGTCGTAGTACAAGCCGACCTGGTTGCCGAGCGGATCTTCCGTGCGTGCTACGCGGGCTCGTCCGTCCAGCCAGGTCGTCGCGGTATTTCCCAAGGCATCCGTGATCAACGTCTTGCCCGCCGTGCTGTAGGCGTAAGTCACCCACTCCGTTCTTTCGCCGGGTTGGCCAAGCGGAGTAAGGTAGTGTTCTTGAAGACGTCCGAGGGCGTCGTAGGAAAACCAGGCCACCGGCCCGGTGGGATAGGTGATCGAGCGCAGATGATGATCTCGCAGCAGACCCTCGCCCGTCAGGTAGCTGTAGGAGGTGACTTGGCCATCGGGCCGCGTGACCGCAGCCAGGTGCTGGCCGCCGGCGTCGTAGCCAAAGGTCGTGACACGGCCTGTGTGGTCGGTCAGCGTTTGCAGACGGCCGTTGGCAGCGTAGGCGAACGTGAACGAGTCGCCCGTGGAATGGCGGACCTCGCTGAGGCGGCCACCGGCGTAGAAAGCGGTGATCTGGTTGCCGTTCGTGTCGCGGACGTAGGCGAACCGTCCGTCCGCGCGGAAACGGGTTTGCAAGCCGCCCGGCTCGACCAGCAGGAACCCGCCGTCCGACTGAGGCTGGAGCGTCGCCCCCTCGCCGCGCGAGGCGACGTAGCCACCGGTCGGAGTGGCCTCAAAGACCCGGTCCATGCCGCCGGCACCGTTGACGACGATCGTGTCGTCGGCGCGCGGTTCGAGCCAGCGCTCAAACGAATGCGTCCACCCGGAGCCCAACGCGCCCTCGCGAGCCCGGTATTGGGGGCTGGGTAAGAAGTATCGCTCGAAGCTCAGCGGCAATCCTGGCGCGGGCGCGAAGGCATCGCGTGCGGCGTCCAGATAGCTGGGCAATCCCATGCTGGCCGCCTGCAAGAACTCGAAAGCCAGCAGGTCGGCCGCATCATGCACGCGTTGGCCAAGTTCCGCCAAGTGCGCCGCGTTGTCGCGGAGCGCATCGAGGTAATGGCCCCAGGTCGTTCCCACCTGGGCCTTGAGCCGGGCGAACAGCGGAGCCCAGGCGTTGTCCGGCATCCCGACCGACCGGACGTCCTGCTCGAACGTCCCCCAGTCAATTGGCTGATTCAGGTCCTCGTTGCCCGGTTCGCCAAACGCGTACAACTCGAACGGAACGTCGCCGGTCCGGAACGGGGTAATCGCTTCGACCGTGAGCGTGTGCGTCTGGCCGGGTCGCAGGATCGTAGCCGGGCCGTCGGAACTGAGCCCCAGCACGCTGATCGTGCCGATCGTCACGCGCTGCGGTTGGGGGCGCGCCGTCCCGCTGGAACCTGCGCCTCCGAGAGGAAGGGCTACGTGTTCGCATGCCCATTCCGGTGGAAACAAAAACAGATGGTAGGGAGGGTCGTATCGAGCATCGCCACACGTGGAAACCGGCGCAATCCAGCCCAGTTCTTCGATGCTTTCGATCGTAAAGAGCGGACTCGCCATATCGACGTTGCCGGTGTTGGTGTACTGGATGGTGATGGGCGTTTCGCGTCCGGGCCGGGCCATGGACGGCAACTTCAATTCCGCCGTTAGGGTTGCGGCGCCGCCGGCATGGACCACCAGCGCCCCACTGGCCGTGACCGGCGGGGCTCCGGGATTGGCGACGCGCACGTCATAGCTGCCCGCCGGGGCGCCTGCGGCGGCCAAATCGAAAGTGGCGAACAGCGTAGCACTGTCCTGATAGAACTCCTGACCGTCGATGACCAATCCGCCGGGACTGATCAGGAACACTTGCGCATCGGCATCGAACCGATCGCCTTGGATTTTGACCGTGACCGATCCGGCATTGCCTGCCACGGCCGGCGTTACCCGGTCGATGGTCAGTTCGCCGGTCGCGACGGTGAGCGCGAATCCCGTGCCGCCGGTTCCCAGCGACCGGCCGTGGACGCCCACGTAGTAGGTTCCGGCCGCGGGGGCCAGGAATTGCAGTTGCTCGTCGGGCCGAGAGTTCGCCGCGGCCGCATCGTGGCGAGAGACCGTGGGGGGCACGCCGCGGCGGACGTACAGATCCACCGCACCGGTGGTCACGGCGGAATCGAGCGTCAAGTGCAGCGAGGCTCCCGCGGGGGCGTCGAAGCGGTAGAAGACCCACTCGCCGCGATCCAGATGGCCGCTTTGCGCATCCTCCAGTTCCGGCACGGCGACGGCCAGCACCCCGGGTGCCGCACGGACGTTGTTGACCAGCGACGTTTCGGCGATTTCGCCGCCACCGCCGGCATTGGTCTGGACGAGCAGATAGTAGGGCCCCGCCACGTCGTCCGGAATCGCGCCGGACCAAACCTCGGTATAGCTGGCGCCGACGGCAAGGCCGCCGCCGCGCGGAGCGACATGCAACAGCCGGTCTTCCAGCAGGTTCAGCGACGGGGTGGGCGACAAGTACACCGCATCGTACCATGTTCCGCTGATCGGCCGCGTTCCCGTGTTGCCCACGGTCCACTCGATCGTAATCACGCCGCCCGGGGCAACTTGGCTGGGCCGCGGTGCGGCGACGGCCAGCACGGCCAAGTCGGCCGGCGGTGTGGCGAATTGCCGCTCGAAGACGCCGATATCGACAAAAGCGGGGGCGCCCGAGCCGACGTTGGCCATGCCGGGATCGTCGTACCGCGGCTGGCCGAGCAGATCCCGCGCCGGGGCATCCCGTCCGCGCCCGGCATCAATCGCGGGCGAGCCGGCGGCCAGGCTATAGTCTCCGGCCGCCCGGTTCACAAACAGCGGATCGCCGCGATGGTTACCGTTTTCGTTCAGCTTCGGTTCACCCGGATTGCTGGTCCAGAGGATCTCCTGACCGGCCGGGTTGAAGAAAACGTTGTGGCGGACGGCTACCTGGGGGATATCGCCCGAGTGGTGCAAGCCGTTGGCGTTGAAGGCCACGATGGAGTTCTCCAGCGTCAGGTTCGCGGCACCTACGTGGATGGCGTTGCGGTCATAACCGCCGCCTTGAAAGCCGTTGCCGACGATCGTGCTGTTGCGGATCACGATGCGCGAGTCGGCCCGCGCAAAGATGCCCGCGAGCCGATTGTCGGCGATCAGGCAGTTCTCGGCGAGGATGTCGACCAACGAGGTCCAGGTGTAAATCCCCTGCCGGTTGCCGCGCAGGACGCCGTTGCGGATTTGGATGGACGCCCCGCTGCCCGAGCCCTCGATCGCCCGATCGGCGTACGTGATGCGGACATTCTCCAGTCTGCCGACGGCCGTCGCGGAGGAAAAACGGATTCCCGGCCAGTCGTTGGCGGCCGGGTTGCTGGCCGAGCCGTCGCCGTTCGTGTCGCCGGCGACCGCGTCGTCTTGGAACGAGGTGAACACGATCGGTTGCGCGTACGGCCCCACGGCTTCCAAGGTGCCCTTGACGTCGAGCCGTGCCGATTTCTTGAACTTGACCACGGTGCCTGGGTCGATCGTCAGGGTTGCTCCGCTGGCGACCGTGACGGTACTGTCGACGACGATCAGCCCCCGCCAAGTCGTGTCGGCGGCGATCGTTCCCGAGACGTGCCGAGAGGCGTCGAGGTAGAAGAAGCTGACAAAGTCGTCGCCGTTGATCCCGTCGGCATTTCCATCCAGGGGGTGGCCATGAATATCGCTGACGGTATCGCGCACGGTGATGCGGTACGCGTCCATCTCCAGCGGCCCGGCGGGCGTGAAGGTCGCCGTGCGGGTGGCGGGATCGTAGGCGACCGTTCCCGCAATGGGAACCTCGTTGCCGTCGTCAAACGTGCGGTCGCCGCCACTGGCCTGGACGACGAACGACAGCGCATGGACCGTTACGGGATCGAGGTCAGCATCGCGGAAGACGACGCGAATCTCGCTGGGTGGTGTCGCGTCCACGGAGCCATCGCTGGGGCTGACCGAGGCGATGCGGGGGCCACCCGTCTCGATGCTGAACGGGCCGAGGTGCATCGCGGGGGAGAGATTCCCCGCCCGATCCACGGCAGCGATGTGGAACCAGTAGTCGGCGGCGTCGCCCAACGGCGGACTCTTCGTGCCCTGGGACACGGGCAACAGGGTCTGCAGTTCGGCCGCGGGCGTATCCGCGCTCCTGTCCCAACCGGTCACGTAGCCGGCAAGTCCGCTGACGGCGTCCTCGGCGGCGTTCCACCGCACGCCGATCTGATCGATCGTCGACGGCTCGTCAAGCACGTGCGTTGTGCTGCGCAACCCCAGCATCGGGGCCGGAGACGATGTATCGATCAGAAACTCGGCGACAAAGCTGCCACCTGGGATCGTGTCTCCGGACGGTAGCGGATCCGGTGATGGGGAGACGTAATCGCCTTCCCCATCCAACGCCAAACCGAGTGTCCCACGGATGTCGTCGCTCAGGTGAAGCTGGTATCGCCCTTGTGCAAAGCCGGCTGCATACTCGATGTCGAGCCGGCTGAGTTCGGCATCGTAGTCGAGGACCAAGGGACCGATTGCAGCATCGTCGGCGGTGCCGAATTGTCCGTCGGGACCGGGGGCAACAATGCTCACATTGTCCAGGTTGACCGTGGCAGGATCCAGCTTTGTCGTGAAACTCACCCAGAGCGATCGCATCGCCGAGGCCGCCCTGCCGGGGCCTGGAAAGAACTCCAGCACGCTCGGCGCGGGAGGTTCGACGACGACGACTTCCACCTCGTCAACGTACCAACCTGAACTTTGCCCGGCGAAATCTGCCTGATGCGTAAAGCCGATCCGCACTTGCGCGCCCGCCTTGGCCGTCAGATCCACCTTGGCCAGCAACCAACTATCGGATGAACCGGACGAACCGGTCGGGGCCGGTCGGGCAAGCGTCTCCCAGGCACTCCACACGCCGTCCACCCAAACCAAAATCTGGACCTCGCCGTAATCGCCGGAAGCGTAGGCATACCATTGCTGAAAACGTAATTCGAGACATTGTTCTTCCGCGATTGCGGGTAGTTCCATCGCAGGGCTGACGAGCCGGCTGGCTGTGTTGGCTGGGTAGTTCCCGTCAAGCACCGTGCCGGCCACCGAGCTGCCCGCAGGGGCACCACTTGGCCCCGACGCCGGAACGCCGACCTGCCACACGCCAGCGCTGGCCGACCACCCGCCCCACCCGTCCTCGAACCCCTGCGGCCAAGTCACGTGGGGAACGCCTTGCCACAGATCCACCTCGTCGACGTACCAGCCCGAGCTTTGCGAAGCGAAATCCGCCTGATGCGTAAAACCGATCCGCACCCGTTGGCCCGCCTGCGCCGTCAGGTCCACTGCCGCCAGCGACCACCCTGGTGACGAACCGGTCGGGGCCGGACGCGACAACGTCTGCCACGCGCTCCATTGGCCATCGGCCCAAACGGAGACCTGGATCTCGCCGTAATCGCCGGAAGCGTAAGCATACCACTGCTGGAAGCGCAGTTCCAAACGCTGTCCTTCCGTGACCGCGGGCAAATCGATTACTGGGCTGACCAGCCGGCTGGCTGTATTGGCCGGATAGTTCCCGCTCAGCACGGTACCGGCCACCGAGCTGCCCGCATGGGCACTGCCCGGCCCCGACGCTGGAACGCCGACCTGCCACACGCCCGCACTGGCCGACCAGCCGCCCCAACCGTCCTCGAACCCTTGCGGCCAAGTCACGTCGGGAACCCCTTGCCACAAATCCACCTCGTCGACGTACCAGCCCCAGTTTTGCGAGGCGAAGTCGGCCTGATGCGCGAAACCGATCCGCACCCGTTGGCCCGCCTGTGCCGTCAGGTCCACCGCCGCCAACGACCACCCCGGTGACGAACCGGTCGGGGCCGGACGCGACAACGTCTGCCACGCGCTCCATTGGCCATCGGCCCAAACGGAGACCTGGATCTCGCCGTAATCGCCGGAAGCGTAAGCATACCACTGCTGGAAGCGCAGTTCCAAACGCTGCCCATCCGTGACCGCGGGCAAATCGATCACCGGGCTGACCAGCCGGCTGGTTGTGCTTGCCGGGTAGTTCCCGCTCAGCACCGTGCCGGCCACCGAGCTGCCTGCATAGGCACTGCCCGGTCCCGACGCCGGAGCGCCGACCTGCCACACGCCCGCACTGGCCGACCAGCCATCCCAGCCGCCCTCGAACCCCTGCGGCCAAGTCACGTCGGGAACCCCTTGCCACAAATCCACCTCGTCGACGTACCAACCTGAGCTTTGCCCGGCGAAATCCGCCTGATGCGTAAAGCCAATCCGCACCCGCTGGCCCGCCTCCGCCGTCAAGTCCACCGCCGCCAGCGACCACCCCGGGGACGAACCGGTTGCGGCCGGAAGCGACAATGTCTGCCACGCGCTCCACTGGTCCTCTGCCCAAACGGAGATCTGGACCTCGCCGTAATCGCCGGAAGCGTAGGCGTACCACTGCTGGAATCGCAGCTCCAAACGCTGCCCATCCGTGACCGCGGGCAGGTCGAACACCGGGCTGACCAATCGGCTGGTTGTGCTTGCCGGGTAGTTCCCGCTCAGCACCGTGCCGGCCACCGAGCTGCCTGCATAGGCACTGCCCGGTCCCGACGCCGGAGCGCCGACCTGCCACACGCCCGCACTGGCCGACCAGCCATCCCAGCCGCCCTCGAACCCCTGCGGCCAAGTCACGTCGGGAACCCCTTGCCACAAATCCACCTCGTCGACGTACCAACCCGAACTCTCCGTGGCAAAATTCGCCTGATGCATAAAACCGATTCGCACTCGCTGGCCTGCCTGCGCCGTCAGGTCCACCGCCGCCAGCGACCACCCCGCTGACGAACCGGTCGGCGCCGGACGCGCCAACGTCTCCCACTCGCTCCACTGGTCCTCTGCCCCAACGGAAATCTGGACCTCGCCGTAATCGCCGGAAGCATAGGCATACCACTGCTGAAACCGCAGCTCCAAACGCTGCCCATCCGTGACCGCGGGCAAATCGATCACCGGGCTGACCAGCCGACTGGCCGTATTTGCCGGGTAGATCCCGCTCAGCACCGTGCCCGCCACCGAGTTTCCCGTATGGGCACTGCCCGGCCCCGACGCCGGAACGCCGACCTGCCACACGCCAGCGCTGGCCGACCAACCGCCCCAACCGTCCTCAAACCCCTGCGGCCAAGTCACGTCGGGAACCCCTTGCCACAAATCCACCTCGTCGACGTACCAACCCGAACTCTCCGTGGCAAAATTCGCCTGATGCATAAAACCGATTCGCACCCGCTGGCCCGCCTGCGACGTCAGGTCCACTGCCGCCAGCGACCACCCCGCTGACGAACCGGTCGGGGCCGGACGCGCCAACGTCTCCCACTCGCTCCACTGGCTCTCCGACCCAACGGAGATCTGGACCTCGCCGTAATCACCGGAAGCGTAGGCATACCACTGCTGGAATCGCAGTTCCAGCCGCTCCCCATCGCCCACCATCGGCAGATCGAGCGCAGGACTGATCAAGCGGCTCGACGTGTTCGCGGCGTAGCTGCCGCTCAATACCGTGCCCGCCACGGAACTGCCGCCGTACGCACTGCTGGGGCCGGAAGTCGGCGTACCGACTTGCCACACATCGGCACTGGCCGTCCAGTCGCCCCAGCCTGCTTCAAAACCCTCCGAGAAAACCACCGACAGCACCCGGCGGTCTTCGAGCAGTTCGATGCCCAACGATCTGCGGCGCAGCAGGTGGCGCTGGTCGCGGGACTTGGCGGAACGTGTGCGGTTCCGCGGCGATTCGAGCAGAGAGACGCGGTTCATGACTTGCCTCCTCGATTGGGGAGAACGTCGTCAAGCGACACGGGCGTTGCTCGGCGCTCTCCTCCCTGCCAATGAATTGGATCGTCTCGTGCGGATGGGGGTACACCTCCCCGCAATCTCATCCCAACCTTCTGTTCGACGGTTCATCCGGCTATCCAATCACAGCGAAAAAGTCGTCCACGTGGGAGTCGACAAAGGGCTCGTGCAGCAATTGGTCCAGGAGTTCGTCGTCATCCCAAGGGGACTGCACACCCGGCAAGAACGACTTGCGCATCGGCCCCGTGTCGGGAGATGCGAAAAACGGAGTGTCGCCCGCGCGCGTTGGCGCGACAAACCATTCGAAGTCGGCGGCGTCTGCCGAATGACTGCCCCCCTCGCCCTCGCCCGAGCCGGCCGGCGGTGCTTGCAGGCTGCCGCTGAGCCGGGAATTGATGTAATTGATCACCAGCAGCACATCGAGGGCGTCCAAGCGGCCGTCCCCGCTGACATCCCAAAAGGGCAAGTCGATATCTTCGGCGGTTCGCGGCGGCAGATCCCGAGTCCCGCCGCTGTTGATCTCGTTGATCAGCAACAGCACGTCCAGCGGCTCGATCGTGCCGTCTCCGTCGACATCGTGGGGACTGGCGGGGTTTTGCCAGGAAGCGACGGTCACGACCACGCCAACCACTTCGCTCCACGCCCCGTCGTTGTCTTGCGCGCGGGCAAAACAGGCCACCTCGCCCACCGGCCAACCATCCGTGCTGCCGCTCCAAGTCCACCCATCGCTGCCGTCTTCGTCCGCCCCTAATCGCACGTCCCCCTCGAACCGATCAGGAGGAATCGCTGCGGCAGCGGAGAGCGTCAAATCGTAGTGGTCGAATTGGGGGCCCTGCGAGTTGATCGCCAAGAAGTACACGCCGGCGTCGAGTCCCTGCAGCCCCACCCACGCGCTGCCCGTTTCCCAACTCCAAGCGCCGCGAATCCAGTTCTGGTCGGCGTCGTAAACGCTCACGTCGAAATTCGCCGCTTCGTAGCCAAAGTCGACTTGGAACCGATAGGCGTCGCCGCCGGGCAGCATCTCGAAGCGGTACACGTCCCAGTCGTCCGGATGGTGTATCGTCAGATCAAGCCATTGTTGCGGCCCGGTGATCGCTCCTAAGTCGAAAGCCACTTCGAAATCGTCGTTGGGCTCGAAGCGGTCCGCCAAGACGGGCTCGGCCGGCACGACGGCCAGATCGTAGGCTCCCACGTCGCCGCCATGCACGATCAGATAATAAAGGCCCGGCTCCAAGCCCTGCAGATCGATCCGCAACTGGTTCGTCTGCCAGGTCCATGCCAGACGCGTCACCCCCGAGGTTTCGCTCAACACCAGCCCCGACAGATCGACCACCACACCGCTGAAGACGATCTCCAATCGGTAGGCATCCCCCCCGGGAGCAATCTCAAACCGGAAGAAGTCCACGTCGTAAGGGTGGTGCAGCGATAAACCAGACTCCCGCAACGGCCCGGAAAGTACCCCCAGGTCGGCAGCCGTGTCGATGTCTTCGTTGGGCTCGAAGCGGTCTGGAGGGATGGGGTCCGCCGCCAGCAGAACCAAGTCGTACGAGGCGATCCGATGCCCTTCCCAACTACCCACGCGCAGGTAGTAATCCCCGGGGTCCAGCCCTTGCAAGGCGACGTTTCTGATCCCGGGCTCCCCCGTCCAGACCTGGCGGAGCCAGTCCATCTCGGCATCGTACAGAGTCACTTCCCACACCGCCATTTCGTCGTCGGTGCGCGCTTCGATCCGCCACGTGTCATTGCCGGGCAGGATCTCGAAGCGGAAGAAATCCTGATCCTCGCGATGGTCCAGTGACAAATTGCTCCACTGGTTGGGCGCGGCAAGCGGGCCCAAGTCGTAGGCCGTCTCGAAGTCGTCGTTGGGCTCCAACGGGTCCGGAGCGGCCGGCGCCGCGACAACCGCCAGATCATACTGGTTGATTGCACCATCGTAACCAGAGATCACCAGGTAATACGTGCCGGGCTCCAAGTCGGCCAATTCGACTCGCTCGTGATCCGTGCCGCTGAAAAAGTCCCTCAGATACTGTTGGTCGGCGTCGTACAGCTCTGCATCGAGATCCCCCTGCCGATGAACGAAGCGGACCTCGAATCGGTAAGCTTCGTCGCCGGGCAAGATCTCGAAGCGGTAGCAGTCCCGATCATCCGCCGCGTGGATCGACAGCCCGCTCCACAGCGCCGGACCGGTGATCGCCCCCAAATCGGTTGCCGTTTCGAAGTCGTCGTTGGGCCCGTCCAACACGCCGTTGCCGTTCGCATCGCGGTAGAACTCGACCTGAACTACCGCGCCGTCCTGGTCGTCGGCCTGGACGGCGAACGTCAGGTTACCGCCATAAGTCACCGTAGCGGGCTCGACCCGGAAAGACACGATCTCGGGCGAGGCATTGGTGACCGTCACCGTCGCCGCTACGGCGTGACTCCACATCCCCACCTCATCCTGGGCGCGAGCAAAGAGCGTCTGCGGCCCGGCCGGCCAGCCCAGCGTACCGCCCGTCCAACTCCAGCCGTCCGCGCCATGCGCATCGGCGCCCAGAAACGCGTCGGCACCCGCGTCCCACGCGCCGTCGCCGTTGGCGTCGCGGTAGAACTCGACCCGTACCACCGTACCCTCGGGATGACTCACGCCCTCGGCCGTCAGGGTCAAGGCATGGGGACGCGTCACCGGATCAAGATCGGCTGTCAAACGTTCAATGACGGCAGCCGCTACGATGTTTAGCGGCGGCGGATCAAGAAACGCGATGTTCGCCGGATTGACTTCCGTACCGCCACCCGCCAGATAGAACACGAGCGTCTTGTTCTCCTCGGCGGCATTTCCCGAAAACTGCACAATTCCACTCTGGGCAGCCACCAACTCAAGCGTGAAGAAATGGTATTCCAGGCCGCCGTCAAGTCCCAAGCTGAACTGGCTGAGAAAAGTCCCGACTTCGCCAAACTGACGGCTGCCGGCCGGCCCGCCCGCTTCCGACGGTTCGTCCAACGCATGGGGGCCATTTCCATAAGGGGCGACGAAGACAAACGAACTGCGGAACAGCTCGGCCTGCTGTTCGGGCGTCGTCGGATTGACCGGGATGTAGTCGTCGACCACCTGCGGCAGCGGCGTGAAGTCCTGGCCTGACAACCCCATACCGTGGACCGTCATCGGCGGAACGTCCTGCTCGCCCCAAGCCCGCACGAAGCGGATGAAGAACCGTCCCCAGAAATCGGCTCCCTCCCGCGCCGTTACCTGAACATTGCCGGCGCCCACGGCAGGCAATGCCGCCAAAGCGGCCTGGATCGCCGCGGCATCCACGTTCCGATCTGCCTCATAGGGAATCGGGGCGGTTTGCTGTCCCGCAAACGTCAACTGGAAGCTGCCTCCTGCTGCGACGTCGCCGGGACGCGTGGCATCCATGCGCAGCTCTTGCGTTTCGCCGTAACGCATCGTTGCCAGATGGGCATTGGTCATCAAGGCGTCCAGGTATGCGGCGTAAACGCCGGTCACCTCATTCGCGGGTCGCACGTCCTGAACATAGCCTCGCAGCTGAAACGTCTGCCCGATGTGGACCGTATCGTCGGGCAACGCATTGCCCTGCATGTCCGTCAGATCCAAGCGGTAGCGCACCACGATCACCGGCTCTTCCACGGCTACGGTCGTCTCGACCAGTTCGCTCCACGCCCCGTCGTTGTCCCGGGCGCGGGCGAACAACGCGTGTTGGCCCACGTCCCAGTCCGCCGTGCTGTCCGTCCAACTCCAGCCGTCCCCTCCGTTCACGTCGGCCCCCAGAAAATCGTCGACGCCCTCATCCCAAATGCCGTTGCCGTTGGCGTCACGATAGAACTCGACTCGCTCCACCGCGCCGTCCGAGTCGTCGACGCCCAAGGCGTCGAGCGTTAGTGCAGACGGCTTGATGATCGGATCAGGAATCGCGGCCATGCCGGTTATCCACGGAGTTGCGTTTTGTACTCGAATCGCAGCGCTGACATCCAGGCTCCAAGCCCCATCGTTGTCTTGCGCTCGAACAAACAACGTCTGCTCTGGCAGAATCCAACCCGCGGTATCAACCGTCAAGTTCCAGCCGTCGCTGCCGTCTTCGTCGGTTCCCAGCAACACGTCACCTTCTGCGTCCCAGACTCCGTCACCATTGGCATCCCGATAGAATGCGACCCGGACGATCAAACCGTCCGCGTCGTAAGCACCGGTGCCGGCTAAGGTGACCTGGGCAGGCCGTACCACAAATTCGGGGCTGATCGACAGTGAGGAAACCTGCGGCCGGGCGTTGGGAAGCGCATTGTCCACGGTGAACGTGCGAACGTAATCCGCTCCAGCAGCTCCATCAAGATCACCGTCCAGGCGGTTGCCGGCAAGGTCGCGAAGGCTGCTTTCGCTGCCCCCACGCACCGCAAGCCGATAGGTATCATTGGGTAACATGCTGCCGCCAAGCGTTAGGTCCAAGACCGTGAGACTGCGGCCCGTCGCCGGGTCGAATGAATAATGGGGAACGACCGTGTACACGATATCGTCGCCGTTGTCAAATAGCCCGTCGACCGCCGCCCGCAATTCGTAATTGCCTGCAGCGTCCCCATCGAAGATATTGATTTCCTCACTGAAAAGAACCTCGATCCAGCCGATGTTCCCGCGAATCGCACCTTGGGCATGAATCGCTGCAGGTTGCGTTGCTGACACATGAGGCGGTGTTGCATCGGCACTGTCGCCGCGAAACTCGAATGCCCCTAGATCCACAAACGTGGGTTCGGAAAGCGTGAAGCGAACGGAGTTGGCGTCGCTCAACATCGCCTGCCCATCGTGCGGCGCAAGGACATGAAAGACCCCGTCGCCTCGCGAGATCCCCACGGTGGGAGACAGGTTCGTGTTACCAGGACCGTAGTCAAAGCGAATGGCACCGTCGCCGAACAGGGTCACGGCAAAGTTGACTTCGCTCCCGGCGGCGACAGCCGTGGCCTTCCAACGGATGGTCACCTGGCCGCTGGTCTGTGTGTCGACAAAGATGTCATTTCCCGCTTGGTCGGTGCGCAAGTTGGTCCACAGCGGGGCAATGATCCGATTGGCCCGCAGTTTCTCGGTCGAGTTTGCTCCGTCGGTCATGGACATGGGCCCCTGGAAGTACAAGAAGCCCTCCGTCGACACACGGACGCTCGTATATTGCTGGCCGTAAAACGGAAAGGAGAAACCGGCGGGAAAGCCGAGCACCCACGCGTTGCTGCCGGAACGCCAGTTTTGCGGAGTGCCAACCGCGGCGAACGGGCTGGGCCCGAGGTCTGCCGCAGCATAATCGAGCGAGCCCAGATTGGGAGTGCCTGGGTCATCGCGTCGTGGCCGCCCGAACAGGTCGGTCGGTGGTGCGTCCCAAGCACTGCCGCGATCGATGGCCGGCGAACCCGCCGACAGCAGAAAGTTGTCGTCGCGGCCCCCTTCGTAGCCGCCGCCCAGCGTCGAATAGCCCAGGATGTTGTCCGCTCCGTTGCGGTCCACAAACAGCGGGTCGGCGCTGACGGAATGCTGGTCGCTCCCCGTTGCCGCCTGCCACGACGCCAGGGCGGAATGTGCGACGCCCCAGAAACCGATGTGAGCGTTAGGCTCGGTTGATCGGTGGAGCAGATTGTAGTCGCTGTCGAATCCGGTCTGGCTGTCGGCGGCCACGTAGATGTCATGGCCTGCGTCGACCCAAAGAACATTGTTCCGCAGACGAACGTTCTGGGATCCCTGTTCAATTCGCACCGCGTCTCCGACGGACTGATAGACCGTGTTGTTGACGATCCCGGCTCCTTGCCGACCCTTCTGTACGAGGACGCCCAGATTGGTATTATCGTAGACAAGGTTGTTGATGATCGTTCCTTGAAAGGCGGCACTCCACCAGTGGGGCTTGCCAACAATTCCCACCGAGTTCGAGTAGACATGGTTTCCCCAAGCCGTGCTGGCGTCGGTCAGGATAATGCCGTTCTCTGTGTTGTGGTACACGCGATTGCCAGACACAACACCGCCGAAGTGCGGCATTTTCTGACTGTGATAATACATGCACTCAATCCCGTTGCGATTATCGTAGACGACATTATCACGAGCCTCCGCGTACCAATACAATGAGATCCCCGTGTCTTGTCCGTACACCCGGTTTCCCTTCACCAGGACTTGACGACCAGCCACAATGCCAATCGACGTATTATCGTGGACCACGTTGTTGCGGATCTCAATCCGCGTCGGCGGATTCTCGGTCGAGTTGCTGTAGACGGCATGAAGCCCTTGCGAATTGCCATGAACTTCATTGTTTGCGACCAACGCCCGGCCTCCCGTAACCCTGATTCCGGCTCCTGCTGTGGGGGCATTGTCTCGCACGACGTTGCCGAGGATCTTCGCCGCTGAACCGCTGACGTTGATTCCGTCGTTCAGATTGCCATATACCACGCACGAGGAAATTGTGGTCTCGCCCGCAGCTTGTTGCACTACCAGACCGTGTTGTCCGCCGGTCGCATGGAGGTGATCTAGCGTAACCCCATCGGCGTCAACCACCTGCACAACGAAGGCTCCTGCGGAAGTATTGCCCCGATCCAACACGGCCGCTGCGCCATCGCCCACCGGACCCTGAACCGTCACCCCGGAATCCTCGCGGAAGATCTGAAGATTCCTCGCAATCCGGTAAGTCCCCGTGTCCACGTAAACCACGTCTCCAGAGTCGAGATCGTAGGCAGCCAACAGAGCAGCCAGATCGGCCATCGGTGTCCCTGGGGTCTTGCCGTCGTTGGCGTTGTTGCCGGGCGCTGTCGTGTATTGGTCACCGGCCGTCGAAACGTCATTCACATAGAAGTCCGGCGTGTCCCGGACAATGAAGAACGAACGGTCGGACAGGTCATGCACCGTTTCCGGCGAGTTGGTTTCCTTGGGGCGTACCCGCACGAGCAAGTCGTCGCCGAAATGCGCGGGTACCGTCCAGTCGAACCTGCCGGTATTCGCTGCGTCTTTGGCAATCGTCTGCACTGGCGTAAGATTGCCTGCCCGCATCAGATCAATGTCCACCGTGCCGTATAGACGCCTCTCGAAGTGCTCGAGAATCTGTTCCGGCGACAGGGCCGCGGCATAGATCGCCAATTCGTCACACGCGACGCTCCCAGGATTCCAACCGAAAACGTGTCGAAAGGCCAGAGGGTATTGAGAGTATTTGATCGAACCGGTATACGCGCGCGAGCCGACGAGCGTTCCATTTCGATACAACCGGACAGTCGTCTGGTCATACGTGCCCACCAGGTGCGACCATTCACCTGCAGGAAAGGTGCTATATGGGATCACAACGCTATTGACGTAGAAGCCGTTGGAATTGAAACCGAAGCCATCATAGCCCGTGCTATTCGACGGCGAGTTGTCGAATCTCCATTGCGTTCCGGCATCCGGCTTGATCCAAACTTCCAGCGAAACCTGCGCTGGTTCGAGCGTCTCGTGATAGGGAATGGACAGTCGAGCGTTCGCTTTGGCGAATTGCACGGCCGTGTCGTTCTCGCTCTTCAGGGCGCCCACTACGCCCAACGTGACATCGCCCTCGTACGTGCCGTGACGCCCATTGCCGGACAAATCGTCGGCCACCGAGGCTCCTTGAACTTCGCCCAGACGCCAATAGCCGATCGGGGAATCCGCCAAGACAGCATCGCGATAGTGGCCGGCAGAAACGATGCCGCTGGTGTGCCAGCTGATGCGAACCTGCTGCCCCTCCTGAAATCTCTCTCGCCCGTTCGGCGACAGCACCTGCACCAACTGCTCCGCGGGACTCACGGTTGCCCGGGACGTATTGCCCGTGTGCCCGAGATTGATTCGGCCCCCGTTCGGATACGGTTCGAGCGTATACTCGTCGCGAGGATCGCCTGCATCGATACCCGGCGAAGTGGCCGCGATGCCAAAGTCGTCGTCCAGCCCGCGGTCGCCGCTCACACGGACCAGGCGAACAGCATCCGCCCGTACGGGCAGATTTAAATACGTCTTGGCGCCGAGCGTGACGCTCAATGTGTCGCTGGTAATCTGAAAGGTCCCCAGGTCTTTCCACATGCTTCCGGAACTCGCAAAATCATCCGGTGCCAATCGCTGATTGACTGACCAGGAAGCCAGCAAACGCGGGCCGTCATACACGTGATAAGGCACGGTCGCGACTGCTGAATCGGCAGGCCAGGTCACAGCCACGTGATAGAATTCGCCGGGCGTCAATCCGGCAAATGTCCATACGGCCTCGGCACCACTGGCATTGCTGGTCCAACAGTCGTCGCCGTAGCCTCCGTCCGTGGTCACGATCCAGTCGCCGGACCACGCGAAGCCCGGATCCCCATCGTCGATCAGGACGGCCGGCGCCAATCCCTCGTGACTAAAGCCCAGAACGTTGTCCGCCCCGTCAGGGTCCACGAACCGTGGATCGCCGGTAATGCTGTGTCCATCCAAGCCAAGCTCATAGTACCAGTCGTCCAGGGAACCATACGAACGGCCTTGCCAGAAACCATAGGCACCGTTGGGCGTAACATGAAAAAGGTTATAGTCGCTTTGAAACTCGTGCTGGCTGTCATCGGAAACAGCAAACGCAGCACCCGTTCCGACCCAGAAGATGTTGTTGCGCACACCGACGTACTGAGATTTTGCCTCGACTCGCAGGGCGTCGCCCAGTGGCTGATAGACGGTGTTGTTGACAACCATATCTCCGTCCAGAGGCTTTGCGGTGCCTTGCAGCACAATGCCATAATTCGTATTGCCGTAAACCAGGTTATGGCTGATTTGCCCGCGAAAACCATCTCGTGCCAGGATTCCGATCGAATTCGAGTAGATCTGGTTTTCCCGAACCGACAGATGCTCGACGCTTACATAATTGTCATCTCTGCTCAGGACGATGCCGGCGTTCGCGTTGTTGAAAACACGGTTTTCGGTAACAATCCCACCCACTGCGAAGATGCCGTTGTAATTACTGTAGACGACGTTCCCCTCGGCGCGGGTATCGTTCGGATCGGGCAGGTGGATACCTGCTTGACCGTTTCCGACGTGCCCGAATACGGTGTTCTCCTTAACGACGGTCTGACCGCGGGCCAGAATTCCCGTTTCCCGGTTCCCATGAACCGTGTTGTTCTGAATCAGACCGCTGTAAGCCACAATCCCGGTTCTGCACCCGTAGACCGTGTTCCCGGTGACTTCCGAATCGGTCCCCTCGATGCGAATACCGATCCCCGATTCATACGTGAAATAATTCGATTCGTAGACGACATCGTGGACCACGTTTCCCGTCACCCGAGCTCCGTCGGAATTCAGGTCGACGGCTCGATAGCCATGGCCAAAGATCTCGTTGTCCGCCACGACCAGCCCGTGGCTTCCAGCGTCGTGCGCACTAAAAATTCCCGTATATGCGCCTGTGATCTGCAGGTTCGCGAGTACCACGTCGTCGGCACCGGCAAACTCAAAAACATAGCTGCCGACCGATGTATTGCCACGGTCCAATCGCGCGAAGTGTCCCGGGCCCGTGGGCCCTTGGATGGTTACACCGCTGTCATCTTCTGCGATCACGATATTTCGCAGGACGGGGTAGACACCCGTGTCGATATACACGACATCGCCGGGTTCCAGGTCGTACGTGGCCAACAGCGCAGCAAGGCTGGCCATCGGCGCGCTCGGGCTCTTACCGCTATTGGCGTCGTCTCCCACGGCCACGGTGTACTCGTCGCCGATCGTCGAGTTGTCGTTTACATAGTAAGCGGTGCCAGCGGGCAGGAGTCGAAACGGCTCGGATACCCCCGCTGCAGACAGGGTCTCATTTCCAGTAACCCGGATGGCCAAATTGTCCCCGAAGACCGCTGGTACGTTCCAGGGAAATTCCCCATCGTTGGGCTCGCCAGCCGCGACGGTTGCGAGCAACACATGCCCGTCGGGATGAAGTTCGACCAAATCAATATCTACCGTGCCAGGGATTCGCTGGTTGTAGTGGCTTTGGATCTCGACTGAGGAGAGGGCGCGACCATAGACGGCGACTTCGTCAAGCGAACCGTTCCAAACCGACCCACCAAAGCCTGCACCAATGGTGAGAGGCGCAGGCGAGTCAAGGGGCGTGGCCCGGGAGATGGTCACGGCCTCGACGAGTTCTCCGTTGATGTAAATCCTGGCCTCGTTGCCGTCATAGACCCCGACGACATACGACCACTCGCCCTGCGTCACCTCGCCAGCCGCCGAAGTCTCCTGCCATCCCGTGGCGGTCACGAAATGCATCTTTCCATCATGCGTTTGATAGAGAGCATAGCCGTTCTTCAGGAAGGAAAGATTATCGTAATCGCTTTCACCTTTGAGTAACACGGGCCCACCGCTCCGGGCCGGCAGGATCCAGGCTTCGACGGTAAGTTGCTGGCAAGAGAACAATGGGTCATCCGGAACCATGACATAATCGTACTTGCCATCGAACATGACGGCCGAAGTCGCGGTCCCCGGCAAGGCTCCCGGCGCGCCCAAGCCGGGTTGCCCGGAGTAGGTTCCATGCAGAGCATTGCCCGAACTGTCTACGGCGGTTGTCGTGCCGAATCCCGTTTCTTCCAAACGCCAATACCCGACGGGACCATCCGCCAGAACCGCATCCCGATACAGATCGGATGGGGCTACATTCCAGCTTTGCCAACGAATCGTCGTTCTCTGCCCCGCTTCGAAACGGTCATGATGGTCCGGTGCCAACACCTGTACGACACGGTCGGGACCGCGAGCAACGGCCTGCGACGTGTTGCCGGTGTGTCCCTGATTGACGCGGCCCGCGTTGGGCGCCGGTTCGGCCGCAAAGGGCTCGAGCGGGTCGCCCGCGTCGATCGTGGGAGACAACGGTGCGACACCAAAGTTGTCATCGCCACCGCAGTCGCCGACGATCCGCACCAGGTGAACGGCGTCGGCGCGTTCCGACGAGCCATACAGCAGTTTCACGTCCAGGATCTCGGAGGTTGCGCGAACGATTCCCAAGACCTCCCAATCGCTGTCCGCCTCGCTAAAGTCATTCGGCGCGGAACGTTGGGATACGAGAAACACCTGGAGCAACCGGTCGCCATCCCAAACCGTGTACGGCGCATTCGTGTTCAGCCAGTTGTACGCCGGCCAGGTCGCTGACAGCTGATAATAGGCGCCGGTCACGAGTCCCGCAAATGTCCAGACAGCCTCGCTGGTTTCCCCGGACGAGTAACTGCTCTGATGATAGCTTCCATTCCGCCCGCCATCGGTCTTTTCAGACCAGTTCCCTACGAAAGAGAACGCCAAATCACTATTGTCGATGATCCGCGCCGGTTCCACTCGCTCGCGGCTGAATCCGGAAATACCGTCGTCTCCATCAGGATCCAGGAACAGCGGGTCACCTTCTTGGCTGTGGCGGTCCTGCCGCAACGGGCCAAACCAGTCCGCGAGCGTCAACAGTTCGTGGTCTGCCCAGCAGCCCAACCTGCCTTCTCCCGTGATATGAAAGTGGTTGTAATCGCTGTCGAACCCGACCTGGCTGTCGGCACCGATGGAGATTGCGCAGCCGGAATCCACGTGGATGATATTGTTGCGCAGTTGCACGTGCTCTGATGCGTCGATACGCAAAGCGTTGCCAAGCGGTTGAACGATCGTGTTGTTGACGACACGCGTTCCGTTTACAGCGTCTTGCAGGCGAATACCACCTTCGGCATTCGCATAAATCAGGTTATTGATGATCTCGCCGCCAAAAGGCTTGGGATAATAACCACCGGTCGCTTGCGTCAGGATGCCCACGGTGTTCGAGTAAATACGGTTCTCGCTGACGACAGCATCACGATACAGCATTATTCCGGCAACACGGTTGTCGAACAGCCGATTCCTGGCGACACGGGCCTCTCCCGAGTCGGATGAAATGCCGGTTGCATTGCCGTAAACCACGTTGTCGAAGACTTGCGCATTTCCGCTGACCGTGATGCCCACTGCAGCGTACCCAAGATGGCTAAACACCGTGTTGTCGTTGATCAAGGCACCCCTGCCCGCTGTGATTCCTCGCTGATTGGCATACACGGTGTTCCCTGTCACAACGACCTTGCCGTCAAGCGAGTTTACGGAAACTCCCGTCTCGCAGTCATAAACATCGTTGCCCGTGAGCAGTCCCGTTGCGCCCGACACAAAGATTCCGTAATCTTCGCCGTAGTACCGCCCGTTAATGCCGTGAACCAGGTTATTGATTAACTGGAAATCGTCATTCGAACTGGCCAGAGAAACACCGGCCTGCACAAATTCATAGATCCTGCTATTCGAAACAACAAGCCGATCGCTGTCCACGTCCGTGCCAGCGACGATCCCCTGATAGCCGCCCGTCATGTGGAGATGATCCAGGCTCACGTCATCGGCACCGCGGAACTCGAAGACGTAGCTCCCCGTCGAGGTATTGCCGCGATTCAACACCGCCGCATGGCCCGCCAACACGGGGCCTTGAATCGTCACCCCAGAGTCCTCCGCCTCCAAGACGATGTTGACCGTCAGATTATAGACACCCGTATCCACGTACAACACATCGCCGAGTTCGAAGTCATAGGCATCCAGGACAGCCTGAATGGACGCTTTGGGTGTCGCGGGGGACAACCCGTCATGGGCATCATTTCCTGCCGCAGTGGTATACTCGTTGTCGGAGAAATCGGTATCGCCGACGATGTTTACGTAGTATCGCGAGATGGGGGCTGTGATCTCAAAGCTGGCGTTGCTCGTATCGGCTCCCGAACCGTCTTGCCGTGTCACACGAATGCGGTAATGGGTTTCCGGAGGAGTCGCCTCAGGAATACTCCACAGGAATCCGCCGTCGTCGGGAGTGTCTTCCGAGATCAGCTGATCGAGGACAAAATCGCCGTTGCCGTCTTGATGGCCCAACTCGATGCGCACGTACTCGACCGGACGCAGTGCCAGCGCATCGAATCCGCCGTTGTTGTAGGTGCCGGAATTGAGTGTCGCGATCAGGCGGACACGAATCGAGCGCGTTCCCACCGGCGCCGTTCGCCGGTCCCAGACATGCTGCCATTGGGTCACGCTGCCAATCTCCCCGGTATCGAAGGCATCCAGTACGACGGAGCCCGATTCGTCGAGGTACTCCACGACCATCCTCGATGTGTCCAGGGGGGCCAGATCGAACGTGCGGACATACCCCTCGAACTCAAAAAGCTGGACGCCGGCATCGATCGCGGCCAGGTAGGCAGCGACATCGACATCTTGACGCAGTTCGGCCAGTGGTGACGTGCCCGCGGAGAAATATGCCGGCCCGCGAAAGGGCTCGGGATTCGAGGCTCGCTGAGTCCAGTCCGTACCGGCCACTTCCGTCCATCCCGAAATCTCGCCACCAACCAACGGCAGATCATTGCCCGGGTTTTCCAGGAGGTTGACTGTGGCATGATGGCTGCGCCAGCGAATCCAGCGGGTTTGGCCGGCCGGCCAGACTTCGCCCCCGTCGGGCCGGCTGACGAATACATACTGGAGGGCGCTCTTCGAAGCCTGGGCGGTATTTCCGTAAGCTCCCAGATTGACAAACCCGCCATTGGGCATCGGCTCCCAGTAGAAGTCGTCGGTCGAGTCGCCCCGATCGATCGCCGGCGAATGAACGGGATCGATCATCTCGGTCGCAGCCCGAGCCACGGGCAGCCGGGTCGCCGAATCGAGTACCGGGGCCAAGGAGCCACCGTGGTAGCTGCCGTACAAGCTTTGCAGATGGAAATCATCGTCACTGCCGTCGCTGTTTCCCTGGTAGCCGAGAATGTCGTCGGCCCCATCAGCGTCCACGAACAGCGGATCGGCCGAGAAACTCTCGGCATCGAGCAACGTGGACATCTGCCAGTCGTGCAGAGTGGGCAGGGCGATGCCTTGCCAGGACCCAACCTGGCCGAAACCGGTGCAATACAGATCGTTGTAGTTGCTCGCAAAGCCTCGCTGGCTGTCGGCTGCAACGGAAATCGCCGCTCCCGCCTCGACCCAGAGAATATTGTTGCGGAGGACAACGTCGCGCGAGCTGCCCCGGATTCGCACGGCCTCTCCAGTGGGCTGGTAAACCGTGTTGTTGACGATCGCAGCAGTTTCGCTGCCGGCGAGGTCCAGCCCTACGTGCTGGTTGCCATAAACCACGTTTTGGATGATCTTCCCCGTGAATGGGTAGCGAGGATAGGACGACATCTGGCCCCGGATGCCCGTCGCGTTCGAGTAGACCACGTTGCGTTGGGCCACGCTGTCCCCTTGAAGCACGATGCCGGCATCGGTATTACCGTAAACGCGGTTCTCCGAGACCACGCCGCCGCTTCCGCTGGTGATCCCCGTGGCATTGTCGTATACCACATTCTGGACGATCTGGGTTCCTGCAATCCCCACGCCCTCCGAGCCGCTTTGGCCGAACACCGTGTTCCCGAAAACCAGTACGTTTCCCAAGGCCTCGATGCCCCGCCTGACATTGTTGTACACCCTGTTTCCAAGCCCCAGACTCAGGTCCGGATTGCCGGCGGTATCCGCGCTGCCGACAACAACAGGTTTTCCCGTTCCCGCCCCAGAGACGTAAATCCCGGACCCGTTATTGAATACCTCACTTGAACTCAGCCTCGTGATGCCGGAACGGATGTTGATGCCATAGCCGCCGTTGTGGAAACTGGTGAGGCGGTCGACGACCGTGTTTTCCGAGTCAGACTCGATGGTAATGCCGTCCGCAGCATTGTCCGCTACGACCAGATCGGTGGCCGTCAGGTGCGTGCTCGCGTTGTGAACCCAGAGCCCCTTCTCCGCGCCTGTCAGGGTCAAATGCCGAAGCGTTACGTGGTCCGCGTCGCTCAGTTCCACGTTGGTAGACCCTGGATAGCGATTGCCGCGGTCCAAACGAGCAACGCGACTCGGGTCCGTCGGTCCGGTGATCACCATGCCCTCGTCATCGCCCTGCACCAAGTCGTTGCTGATGACAACGTTGCGAACCTGATGGTAGACGCCCGTGTCGATACGTACGCTGTTGCCCGCCCCCAGGGAATACGCCTGGAGGACGGATAGCAGACTGGCCTTGGGATCGCCCATCGTCGTCCCGGTGTTCCGGCTGTCGCCCAGCGCCGTTGTGTACTCGTCGCCCGCCAAGTCGCCATCGTTGACGTAGTAGATTCCCAACGTCTGATCCGGCACGGAAAACGGCTCGCGCGACGTCGCCTCGAGATCATCACTGGGATTGCCAGAGTTGAACGTGAGCTTGACGAAGTACCGAGCGTTTGGACTGGCGGCCAGTCCGCTGTGCTGCGGAGCCCAAAGAAAGGAACCGACGGTCGGATCGATCGAGCCGGACGAAGCAGACACGATGCCTATGTGCTGCACAAAACCAATCCCCTCCTGGTACAGGTCAAGAACAACGCTGCCGCTGAGTGCTTTGCTCTCGGTGGATGCGTCATAACTGTGCCAGAGGATCGGTCGGGCTTCGTCCACCGGCCAATCGGTGTAGTAGTCCGGATAGTCGACGCGGAGGTAGCGGGCCGGCGAAGCGGCGGCGAGCGTCGTATTTCCGTAGGCGCCCAGATTGGCCCGCAATCCGTTGGTGCTCGGCTCGTGATGAAACAGGCTGCGTGGATCGCCCGCATCGATACTCGTCGATATCTCAGCAACGAGGCGATAGTCGCCGCCCGCCTGGTCCACGAACCGTGGATCGTCCCGCGTGGGATGCAGCGATGTATAGCCGATCGAGTGTTTGTCGTAGCCTGCCTCGATCTGCCAGTCAAACAAGTCCTGAAAGTTCCTCTGGAACCAAACCAGCGTTGCGGTGCCCGGAGAAGCCGTGAACAGATTGTTGTAGTCGCTCGCGAAGCCTCGCTGGCTGTCGGTCGCGATATACAGATTGTACCCGTTGTCGGTCCAAAGGATGTTGTTCCGCAGACTCACCGCCACGGATCCGTCGCGAACGCGGACCGCGTCGCCGCTGGCGGTGTAGACGGTGTTGTGTTCGATGGAAACATGATCCCCGTGACCTACGAGAATGCCCTGCCCTGTGTTTCCATCGACCACGTTGTGGTGAATGTGGATTGGCTGGCGATTGTGGATGGCCGGATCCCCTGCCTCGATTCCCACGACGTTGTCATGTACGCGGTTGAATTGAACCACTCCCCCATCGTAAACACGGATGCCCGTTTGATTTTCAAAAACATCATTCGGCTGCCCCGCCAACCAATCCACGCCGCCAAAAACAACGTTTCCCTCCATTCCCAAAGTATTGCGACGAACGATGTTTCCCGAGATTGAACTTCCATCGCGCGCATAGATGCCTGTTTCGTTCTCGTAGATCTCATTGCCTCGGACGGTCAGTTCGCTGGACCGGGAGTAAACCCCGTAGGTCGCCTGGGTTATTCGATTGTCTTCCACCACGGCTGCGGAATGATTGTCTGCTCGAATTCCATAAGACCGACTGGAAATGGTGTTGTTTCGGATGCTAAGGCCAGCCGCGGCGGCGACATACACACCTGTGGAGTTCTCACCCGTGACGACGTTGTCAGCGATGACGTTGTGAGTACCGCCATCGACGCGAATGGCCGTATTGGTTCCGGCAAACAGATTGGACTGAACGAGGTTATGCGTCGAGGAATCGGCGGCACCGGGGCGGATGAAAACACCGAGCCCTCCGGCGCCGCTGAACGTGAGGCCATAGAGGGTATTATAGTCGGCATCGACGAGCTCGAAACGCGTGCCGGTGTGACGAAAATCACTTCCTGCAGGTGTGCCGACGTAGGCCGCACCCTCGTCAGCGGCCGTAACCGTCACCGTGCCGCTTCCATACACTCCTGTGTCGATCAGCACAAGGTCGCCAGTTCCCAGGTCGTACTGTGCCAGGACGTTCTGCACAGTGGCCTTGGGCGTGCTGGGCGTCAGGCCGTCGTGAGCGTCGTCGCCTGGCGCCAGTGTGTAGTAGTCGTCTTCCGTGCTGGCGTCGTTGACGTAGAACACGCGGGTTCCACTGGCCGCGCCCGGCACGATCGATAGATCGTAGGCCGCCGTGGATGCGCCATCGCCCGCCACGCGCACAAAATACTGCCCGGGTGACAGTGCGGCCAGCGCAGCGACAAGGCCCTCGGCCGACGCCGTACCGTGGGCAAGAATCGTCCCCTGGGCGTTGTGGACCTGCAAAGTCAGGCCTGCGTCCGCAGTGTCGAAGGCGACCGTGACGTCGACGGCGTCGGACCGCAGGACGCGGAACGAGTACCAATCCACATCCGCCTGCTGGTGAATGCTGAGCTGAGCCAAATGCACCCCGGGCGCCACGCCGACCGGAGCGGCATCCACGAGCGTCTCGTTGGGCTCGAAGCGATCGGGCAACAAATCCTCCAGCAACACTCCGGCATCGAGCACCCGGCGGTCCTCAAGCGGCTCGAAACGCAGTGAGCGAGGGCGGATCTTGGTCCGCCGATGCAGACCCTGGCGATCGCTGGCGGAGGAAGACAAGCGGCGTGAGCGACGCTGACTGGCCATGACATGACTCCCTTTTGCTGATCGTGAAACTTGGGAGAGCAAGCGTCGGAGCCTGATCCAACAGCCCCACGAAGTGCGGACGTGCCGAAGTAACCGCTTGCTGCCTCATCCCCGTGTCGGCGGGAATCAGCCCAAACCGGTGGCGATTGACAGCCGCCATAACCTCGCGCGCCGGCGAGCGATTGTCAACCAGATATTCTGGGGTACAGGTCGGGTTTTTTTAAGAATTTCGACTTGCCGCCTGTAGATTTCAACGTAGCGACAGGCAGCTTGCCGTATCCACTCAAACGCTAGCGGCTTGTACAGTAAACGCTGCCAATGACCGGCACCGGAGGGTCGTGGGAACGCTTGGAACGGCAAGAAGCAAATGGCCTACGTGGGTGCCGTATACACGATCGACCGCCTTCGGCGCACGACCGACGAGGTCTTGGATGAAATGGCTCGCCGCGCGCGGACCAAGGAACGCCCGCGCCCTCAGCACAAGCGGGTCTGGGCCGAGATGACGCAGATCTTGGAAGGTGAACCAGTCAGTGGATGTGAATGGCTCTTCTGCGACGGTGGTTGCACCCGCGCAGCCACGGCTCTTCGGAAAGCGAATGCCGGGACGGCGTGGCTGCGGTAAGCAGGAGGAAATCTGTTCGCCGGACTTGGCGCCGCAAAAAAACGGATCCCCTGCTTGCCGAATCGGGTGGAAAACCGTAGACATAGCTCGTGTCCCATCACGAGTACGTGGTTTTTCTATCCACCCACGGAGACTTGATCATGGCAAAGAAGATGAAGGGGTTCTTGAAGTTCACGCTAAAGGGCAATGAGGAGGCGAACTTCGAGGTCCACGGCGATGGGCTCGAGGATTCTGACGATGTCACGGTAATCAGCCGCCTGCGGGACGAAAATGGCTCGCCTACAGGGAAATCCGTTGTGTGGGAAAGCCCAACGGCGAGAAAGTTGGCCAACGGCAAGAGACTGAAGATCTCGTCAAAGAAACTCGTTACGGACCCATCCCTCAGGGACGACAAGAGCGGCGACCTGATCGGCGACCTGATCGGCGACTTGACGGTCACAGTGCAGTACCCCAATTCCGACCCCTTGTCATTGAGCATGTCCAGTGTTGTGTATGAACCGTAGGTTGTCGGAACGTGGTGCGTGGACGATTCCGCTGGAATGAGCAAGCGTTCGGCTCAGACCACCAAGTCAAAACGTCGTTTTTGTGGTACGAACCTGCTCCAGCAACGACTCGACTTCTGCTGCTTTCTCGATCAGCCGCGGGCCATCTGGGTTCACCTTGCGTGCCATCGCGATCCGCGTCTGAGCTGTGACCAGGGAGGCCCGGGCCGCGAGGGAGTTTCCCTGCATCAGTTCGGCTTTGCCAACCAGGGTGTAAGCGAACGCCACCAGCCAATGATAGCCCGCGGCGCCGCCGGCCTGCTGCTCGAGCCGTTCAGCGATTTCTACGGCCCGGGCGGCGTCCGCCCCGGCCGCCGGCAATCGCCCGATCTCAAGGTACAGTTCCCCTCGGACCGTCAAGGCATCCGCCAAGCGCCGACCGAAGCTGGCGGCGGAGGGGAATTCTGCGGTCAGCGTTTCCAGTATCCCGCAGGCTTCGTTCAACGAATCGAGTGCCTGGTCCCCGCGGTCGCCTTGTGCGCGGTACAGGCGGCCCTGTTCGACCAGGGCCGCCGCGAGGGTGAACCGCAGGTTCGGTTCCGCCGGCGTGGATCGCACATTGGCCCGGCCGCGCTCGACGGCCTCTTTCTGGGCGGCGGCCGCCAATTCCAGTTGCCCGGCGTCCCGCGTCATGTTGGCCAGGTTGTTCCACGCGATCACCGTGCTTGCGCGGACCGCGAGATTGTCCGGCTCGCCGTCGGAGACCTCGCTGCATATTGCCGCCGCCGCTTGAGCCGCTGGAATGGCCTCCGCATATCGGCCCATTTGCTGCAGGGTTTCCGCAAAGCTCAACTGGGCGCGAGCCTCGCCCAGGCGGGCCGCCACAGAATCGGGAAAGTCCTTCCGGGTTTGACTCGCCACTTCGTACGCTTCGCGGCATTTGGCTTCCGCCGCCGCAGGACCTTCGGCTCGCAGCGTCGCGTCCGCTTCGTCGCCCAGCAACTCGACCCATTTAGTCGCCATCGCCTGATCCCCCGGGCGCTCGCGGCGGACGTCTTCCAGCAGCGATGCCGACTCGCGGTACAACGGCTGTGCCCGGTCGAAACGATTGACCATGCGATACAGGTTGGCGGACCGCCGCAACGATGAAGCCGCGTCGAATCGCAAGGAAACGTCGTGGGGCGATTGTTCGAGCAGCTGCCGGTACAGAGCCACCGCCTGGTCGATCATCTCGACCCGCACCGGCTCGAACTGCGGAACCTGCGACCAGCGATCATCCCCGATGCGGATCAAAAAGTGCTCGATCACCTGCCGCGTCATGGCCGCGTTCTGCTGGGCCAGATCGCGCTGCTTGCGAACCAGGACGTAGCCCACCGCCAGCGCCACAAACGACGTCGTCAGCAGCGCGGTGACCGTGGCCACCGCCAGCCGGTGGCGGCGCATCCAGCGGCGAGCGCGGTTCAGCCACGGCTCGCGGAACGCGCGCACCGGTTCGTCGGCCAGCCAGCGTTCGACCTCGACCGCCAGCTCCAATGCCGACGCGTACCGGCGGCCGGGCTCCAACGCCATGGCTTTCAGACAAATCGCCTCGAGGGCCCGCGGAACCGGCGGACGGACGCGGCGCGGGGGCGGAAACTCGCCCCTGCGAACGGCGGCCAACACCGTTTCCCGGTCGCCGCGGAACGCCGCTTGCCCGGTCAGCAACACGTACAGCGTGGCCCCCAGCCCGTAGACGTCGGTTGCGGGTCCCAGTTCGTCCCACCGGCCCGCCGCTTGCTCGGGACTCATAAACGCCGGTGTCCCCAGCGCCTGGCCGAATGCCGTCTGTACCGAACTGCTATCGGACAGCCGCGGGATCAAGGTGGTTTCGTCGGCTGTGTCCTGGTGTTGTGCATCGCGTCCGCCCGCCCGGGCCAGTCCCCAATCCACCATCAGCGTCTCGCCGTACTTGCCGAGCATGATGTTTCCGGGCTTGATGTCCCGATGCAGCACGCCGCGGCTGTGTGCATACTCGATGGCGTGGCAGACGTCGAGGAACCGGCCCAACAGTTCCCGGAACTCGAGGGAGTTTTCGCCCGCCGAGCGGGATGCCGCTCGCTGGTGAAAATTTGCGGTGGCCGCGTTCAGGTTCTCCCCGCGGATGAACCGCATGGCGTAAAAAGGCCTGCCGTCGTCGTAGTGGCCCAAGCCGTACACGGGTACGATTCCCGGATGCTCCAGTCTGCCCGTGACCTCCGCCTCCAACGTAAACCGGGCGCGGCTGTCGGGGCTGTCGGCGTGACGGCGCTGGATTTCCTTCAGGGCCACCTCCCGATTCAGTTCCCGATCGTAAGCCACGAACACCTCGCCCAGGCCGCCTTTCTTGTGGAACCGCAGCACGCGGAACCGCTGGCCGACGGAGGTCGCGTCTCCGGCGGTCCAGGGCAGCGTGGCATCGAGTTCGTTCCTATTTCCCGCTCCGACCATCGACAGCGTGCGGCTCACTTGGTCGTCGCCGACCGCGTCCAGCTCCTCTCGGGCGGACCCCAGGGGAGTCAATGCCGCCAAGCTGGCTTGCGAATCGTTGTCGTGCTGGTCCAAATGCTTGGCCACCAGGGCCTGAAGCAGATCGCGGACGGACGGCTCCAGGCTGCCCTGCTCGACCAGAATCGCAGCCAAAGCACGCGACTTGTCCTTGACCCAGACGCGGGTGGCAGCGATCAACTGCTCGCGGGTGACGAAATCCATCTGCAACGCCAGGATTCCGAACAACAGATTGCACTCGCCTTCTTGGGACACTTGGGACATTGGTACCCCTTTCGATCCCGTTGACCAGCTCGACGCCCTCGCCGATCTGGCTGGACTCGCCGGGCCGCGAGTTGAACGTCAGATTCTTCGTATCCACTCAAACGTTTGAGCGGATACAGCTTGCCTGTCATCGGATGCGAGGACCAACGACTTGCGTCTCTGGAACCAGCTCGGCAGCCCGTTTCTCAGTCTTTGCGGCCTGCAAGCTGCGTCGAGAAGCCGCATCAGCGCAAGCCCGCGACGTATCGCAGGAACTCGGCGTCCAACGCCGCCAGATCCTCGCCGAAAGCCTGCTGAAACTCGGACACACGCTCCTCCGGCGTGTCGTAGATCAGCAGCGGCTTGGCGCCCAGCTGTTGCTGGTAACGAACGTAATCCTTCGAACGCGTGGCGATCAAAAAGTGGCTTAACGCCCAGGCTTCGGCGTAGGCGTCCAAGGCCGTATCGGCTTGACGAAATCGGCTGTCATCCGCAAGCAACGTGCGGAGCGAATCCGGAGGCCGACCACTCAAGTAGTGTCGGAATTGAGCCAAGCGACTGGCGTGGACGCCGCCGATGTTCCGCCAGCCTTGGGAACTGCGCAGGTCCGGCGTCTCGAAAAAGATCGCCAGCCCCTCGCTGACCCATAACGGAATGTCGGCATATCGCTTGTGCAGTCCGCAGTTGTAAGCCATCTGATGCGTCGCTTCATGGATGATCGTGGCCACCATCCGCTCCGCGCCCGGCTGCGCCAGCAGCGTGTTGATCTGAGCGGTCGACGCAAAGCGGCGAACGGCACCCTGCAGGCCCTTGCTACCCGTCAGGTCGTACATGGCGACGCGGTTGGTCCGCAAGCTGTAGTAGCCGATCACGCTGCGAGCCGCTCCGGCCAATTCGGCCCGGGCGTACGTCTCATACGAAGTCTGGTCGTCGAACACGAACGCGACCAGCGGTAACTCGGGCCGCTTCAACTCCAGGCCCCGCTGGCCCCAGTAGTTGGTAAACGCGCGAAACAACCGCTCGTACAACGCGCCGCACCACTGCGCATACACGGGCGATGTGTTGTAACAGATCACATAATTGGCCGTGGTATGCACACGAAATCCCTGCGGCAACTCGGCCAGCAGTTGCGCCGGCAACTCGGCAGGCGAAAAATAGCGGAACGGTGTCTCGTCCCGGCTGCGGCTGACGAGCTGCGTGGGTTGAGCGGCCCAGAGCACCCCCGCGCGGTCTTCGACCAACAATCCGCCGTCCGCGGCCTCGGTCAACACCCTGCCGGACAGTTCCACCCGCCTGCCATCCTGCTCGATGGCCACATGATCCACCCCCCATGCGACCGATGCCCCAACCAATAGAACCAAAAAGAACGCAATCATGCCTGTCCAGCTTATGCACTTTGTGTATCTCATGGCCACGCTACCAAATACGGGTTAAACAAGACATTGTCAACGCGGTTTGTATCTATATTTACACTCTTCTCGTGTCTTTGGTTCTTGTGTTTCGTTCTGTCTTTTCAAGGGCTTGGTCGCAAAGAACAAAGGCACTGAGGCGAGAATAGAAGGCGAGTTTATCAGAAAAATGGCAAGTGTTCGCCGTGTTGCATTGCCCGTATCATCTTTCTGCCGCTTGTTTTTTCTGCTAGCTTCTTTATTTTTTGCGGAAGATCTTTCTGTGCAATTGTTGAATTTTCCCCTCACTAGCGGCATTCTCCAAAAAGGGAACTTTCGAGAGAATAGGTAAGTGTGTGAAGTTGCCAATCTTGTTAAAGTGGGGAAACAGGCGAGAGCAGGGTTTTCCCGCAATGGAGCTTGCAAGCACGCTTGCGGGTAGACCGCCAGAATTTACCATCTTCACGGTGTATGTTTTGAACCGACTTCGAGGAACTTGCAGAACGCTTGTTGTCTTGTTCGTCGCCAGTGTGACGATACCGGCTTATGGTGCCGAGGCTCAGACGGTGGCGGTTCCGCGCGAGCATCATGCTTGGGCGAGATTCACACCAGGTTCTTGGAGCAAGGTGAGAAAGTGGATGGAGGAGTTGGACGAGCAGGGCAGGGTTAAATCGGCCAACATCACGGAGACCAAGACCACGCTGATCGAAGTCGAGGATTCCGGTTGCACGCTGCAAATGGAAGTCACGGTGGAAATTGCGGGAAAGCGGTTCGTCGCGCAGCCTCGGCAAGTCCGGGTGGGGTATGACGGGGGCACGAATGGAGGCCGAGGGGACTTTCGCAAGACGGGCGAAGCGACATTGGATATCGGCGGAAGACCGGTCCGTTGTGCGATCTTGGAAAGCACGCTGATCGACGGCGACACGCGTGTGGTCAGCCGTTTGCATTACAGCGAAGCGGTGCCGCCCTTTGTACTGCGCCGCGAGACGGTGTCCGCCAGTGCGGACGGCAAACAGGTGATCGAACAGACGACGGTGGACGCATTGGCGGTCGAGATGCCGCAAAAAGTCTTGACGGAACTCCAAACCGGGGCCCACATGCGTACGGTGCGGAAGCAGCAAAACGCGAGCACTTTCACGCTGGAAGTTGTCTGTCTGGAGGTTCCTGGTGGCCTTGTCGCACACACCTCCAAGGACTTGGATGTGTCTGGCAAGCTCGTTCGCCGCAGCACCCTGGAACTGCTCGATTACGGCGTCGCAACTCCGGCGGAAGCCGCACGCCGAGGGTTCTTCTTCCAACACAGCCGGATGCGGCGCTCGCAGGTACCGGTGCGGCCTTAAACGTCACGGAATCAGCGGGATTGCCTTTGCTGCTGTCGAGTCACCGAGAGTTCCTGAATCGCTGGCCGGAAGGCTCGCTTCTTGCTCGGCGGCGGGAGGCAGAAAGCGGCGATTGAATCGTTCGGGATCAAACGGGTCGCGAAAGTCGAGCATGGTAGAAACGCTGTTTTCTGAGCCATCGTTCAGCGGCACGCTCTGGAAACTGGACGGAAGTGCGGTGGCGGATTCGTCCGTCGTGCCAGGCAAGGGGATCGGCTGCCGGAGAGCGTTTTGCATCGGAAGGCCGGACGAGTTGTTGGCGAAAACGGACTGCGACGGCATTGTCTGGCCCGCTTTTTTTACCCAGTTTTCCAGCAGTTCCAACTGCGGCCGCTCCCGTTCACTGAAGACGGCCGAAGAAAGTCCACCGTGTGGCCTTTGGGGAACCGTCAGCAAAGGGGACTGTTCGGGGTTGGCAGTGTTCACCTGTTGAATGACCGCGGCCAAATTGCGTTGGGTGTACCGCAGGGTGGCCGTTTTCCCCAAGCCAGGACTTGCCAACTGGAATTCCGATGAAGAGCGTCCGCCGTGGCAAGCGGCTGTAGCGCAACGGTTTAGCAGCAGGGGTTGAACTCGCGCGGCGAAGTTTTCGATCGCATCGGCAGGCACCTCCGACGGGAGCCGCTCGGGGGGCAGTTGGCGCAGCGGAGCCGGGGGGGCAACGGGCGGCAATTCGCGGGCTGGGGTCGGGTTTGTGGCGGCATGAAACCGCCGTTCCAAGCCTTGAATTCGCGGATCGCGGGGCGCAATGGCGATGGCGGCCAGCAATTCTTCCGCGGCGCGGGTGTGTAATCCGCAGCGCAGGCACCAATCCGCCAACTGCAGGACGGCAGACACATCGCGCCGGGAGACCGTTTGCCGCTTGCGGAGGTACGCCTCGTCCAGGTTCAAGCAATGCATCTCGACGTCGCGCGTTGGAATTCGCAACTCGGTTCCATCGCTTCTCGCGACGACGTAGCGGTCGCCCACTTTCGTCGTCGTTCCCACCAAGACCTCGCCATTGCGAAGCACCAGGACGCCATGCGCCGGTTGGCCTGCGGCGTCGAATGCCAAAAGCGGCTCGACGAACAGGAGAGCACACACCAGAAACCGGAATTGATACGGATAAATCATGGCGGGGGGACGGTATCGAAAGCGGGGGCAGGCGTCAAGATCGCTTGACGGCAAGGCTCGGCTGGCTCACCCTCCGGGGATTGGCAGGCTTCGGCGTGCGCAAGCCTTTTGTTGTCAGCTGCTTGAGAATTTCGTCGCCTCTGGTGCAAGCGTGCCAGACCGAGTAAACTGAACGGACGCTGGAACGGGGATTCTGGCGATCAGGAGACGAGATGTTTCGGACGGCAACTGCGGACGCTGTAGCTGCAACCGGGGAATTTTCGAGTTTTGAGGTTCGTTTTTGATCCGAAATCGCGGGGCGTGTTCCAAAACGGGAACGGGGTTCCGAACGGTGAATCCAATCCGCGACACACGCGAAGCCAATTCATTCGGGTGGTTTCTTGAACCGAAATCCCTTTGCTTTCGTAAGATACAAAACTGGACATTGAAGTCGAGACCGTCTAACAGGAAGAAAACATGACAGCTTGGGGGATTTTTGGCGCTGTCTCTCCAAACCTCAGCAATTGGCTGACACCGTTGTGGCTGCTCGGTGTTGGAGCTTCGTTGGGCTTGGTGGCGCTGCTCGTTCTTTGGCTCGTGGCGCTGCTCGTCTCACGCGTAACTCCAGCCAGTGAGGGGGGGAGGGCGACCGCTGGCGAGAACATTTTGGTTCGTATGCTGCGGCTGCCGATGATTTTGCTTTCGCGGCGAACGGTTCGCGAGGTTCCGGGGGCTATTCGCGAAGGCGGCTTGTGGCCGGTGCTGATTGTCGTGGTCAGTTTGGCGGTCTTCAGCGTGGTCGGAGTTTTGTTTGTCCAAGAGCCGATGGCGTTGCTGCGGGCGATGGAGCGTCTGCCGAACGTGGGAACCGTGATGCTTGAAGCCACGGTCCCGGTCTCCGAACTGGAAGACGCCAACGACGAATTCTCCGATCCGGTGGCCCACGAGGTTGCCGCGACGTTCCGTTGGGACGAAGTTCGTCGGATCGTGTTTCGATCCGACCAGAACCTCACGATTGCGACGCGGCCTTTCAACGAGGTGAAACCTGGTGCAACGATCGACCTGATCGCGGGCGAAGACTTGGCGTGGGTGGCCAGAGAGCAGGCGGTCAATCCGTTCGTCGAGCAGGACGTGGAGCGGTTCTACGTGCGCAACCTGGGCAGCAGTGCGGCGACGTTGACCAGCATCATTACCACCGCACCGCCGCACCCCGAAGTATTCACGATCCCGCTGACCGCCTTGGCCGTGGTGTTGGTGTTCTTGTTTTATCTGCTCCATCGCTTCGCCGCTCCGCGTCTGTCTGCGATCGCACTGGCGACCTACAAGTCCGAGATCGCCCAGCCGCTGTTCTCGATCATCGCCATCCTGGGTGGCGTTTTGCTGGTATTTTTCATTTGGATTCCGTACAACACGTTCGGCGAAGACATCAAGATGCTGAAGGATTCAGGGTTAACCCTGATCATGGTCCTGGGCATCGTACAAGCGGTTTGGGCGGCCAGCAGTTCGATCAGCGAGGAGATCGAAGGTCGCACGGCGTTGACGGTCCTGTCCAAGCCCATTGGGCGACCGTCCTTTATCGTCGGCAAGTTCCTGGGAATTCTCTGGACGGTTGCGATTTTGTTCGTGGTCTTGGGGCTGCTGTTGCTGATCGTGGTCGCCTACAAACCGATCTACGACGGGCGCGAGTCGTCGACGCAGGACATCACCTGGCAGCTGTGTCATTTGGAGATGACCAGCGTGATTCCGGGTTTGCTGTTGGCGTTCATGGAGACGATGGTGTTGGCGGCCCTGAGTGTGGCCATTTCGACGCGTTTGCCGTGGCTTGCCAATCTGGTGATTTGTTTCACGATTTACGCGTTGGGCCATCTGACGCCGTTGATCGTCCAGTCGTCGATGGGGCAGTTTGTTTTCGTGCAATTTTTTGGTCAGCTGATTGCGACGGTTTTCCCCAACTTGGATCATTTTAATATCCAAGCGGCGGTTGCGGCTGGCGTTCCCGTTCCCGCGATTTACCTGGGATGGGCGCTGGTGTATTGCATGATCTACAGTATGATCGCGATGTTGTTGGCATTGATTCTATTTGAGGACCGGGATTTGGCCTAGGACGGAGCCACGCGTGGCCCTTTGACAGGAGGGACGTGGTGATGCGGTGGGCTTCGTTTCGGAGGGCTGCCCGTTTCAGCGGCAGCCAGCGCCGGCGTTGGTGGAACTACGGCTTGGCCTTTCTGTCCGCCGTATGCACTGTGCTACTGGTGGCGGATGTCGGTTTGATTCTGGACCTGATCCACAGCCCGCACGGTGACGGCCTCGCTTTGAACGGCTGGACGTTCGCCGCTTGGCTCGGTTGGCCGGATGCCTCTTGGGGCTGGCTGGATCGTTACGAGTATTGCCTGCTGGGCTTACTCGCGACCCTGCTGATCTTGGCGACCATCGAGTCGTTGCTGCTGTTGCTCCTGCGTCGAAGCGGGGAATTGGCGGCTTGGAATGCCTTTGCGCAGCTGCAAATCGCCGTCTACGAGCAAGTTCGGCGGTTGGGAGTGCCCGATTGGTTTGAGCGCGAAGGTCGGCAGTTGGAGCAGCGGATCCTCGGGGATTGCTTGACGATCCGCGAAGGCTTGGCCGCCTGCTGGACCACGGTGCCGCGCAGCGTTTGCGCAGGCGTGCTGCTGGTGGGTGTGGCCGCGTATATCGACTTTTTTCTGTCGCTGCTGGCGTTTCTTCTGGTGCTCTTCATCTGGCGTCTGTATCAGAAGATGCAGACCCGAGCGGACATCGCCAACCGCAATGGCCAGGCCCAACTGGCCACTCGGCAGCAGGCGGTCTTGGATGCCTTTCGGACTGCCCGAATCGTCGAAGGCGTCACCGCCGCGACCTGCGACGACGAATCGTTTGCAGTGGCCTTCGATCGCTATCGGCGCGACGCGCGGTACGGCGCCACGGCCCGCGTGGCCTTGGGACCGTGGCTGGTGTGGCTGTTGGGGATGGGGGCCGCCTTGTTTTTGCTGGTGGTCGGACTCTCGCCTCGTCCCGTCCCCACCGGCCTGGCGGTGCTGGCGTTGACCCTGGCCCGGTTGGCCCTGCCCGTTCTCCGCTTGCAAGGTGCGATGCAAACGCTACAACGGGCGGACGAAGCGGCGGAAGAGGTTTTTGCGTATTTGGACCGCATGCCCGGCGTGGGGCAGATTGCCGGCGCGTTGGCCATCAGCGGCGTCAGTCGGGAAATCCGCTGGGAAGGGGTTGCTGTCGCTGGGCATACGGGCAAGACGCTGTTGACGGAGCTGTCGCTGTCGATTCCCGCCGGATCGCACACCGCGTTGGTCGCCTCCGACTGCCATACGCCGTTGACGATGGTCGGATTGCTCCTGCGCCACCAGGATCCGACCGCGGGGCGGATCCTCCTTGACGGCACCGACCTGCGTTCGATGACGCTTCGCTCGCTGCGCGAGCAAATTGCGTTTTCGGCCTCGGACGGAATGCTGTTTTCCGGGACGATTGCCGACAATATCCGCTGTGGTCGCGGGGGGTACGCCCAGGACCAGATCGACGAGGCGGCTCGCCGGTGCGAGGTGTTCGAGACGGTCAAGCGCTTGCCCGACGCGTTCACCACCGTCGTCGGACCGGCTGGAACCAATTTGCCGGCTTCCACGGCGTTTCGCCTTGGATTGACCCGCGCCCTGGTGGGCAACCCCTCCGTGGTGATCGTGCAGGAGCCGCCGGAAACGGCGGACGAGGAGGAATCGCGAGCGATCGATACCGCGTTGCAACGGGTTCGCGCCGAACGAACGTTGATCGTAATCCCCTCGCGTCTGACGATGCTCCGCGCGGTGGAACGTGTCTTTTTGATTCATCAAGGACGGCTGCACGCCGAGGGCACACACGCCGAATTACTGCATGCCAACGCCCTGTATCGACACCTGAACTACATTCTGTTCACGCCGTTTCGCGACGTCCTGCCATGCGGGCAGAACGACGTGCGTTGACCGGAGAGGGGGAGTCAAGCACATGGGATCATGGGACGTGGGAACATGGAAGATTGGAGGCTTGAAGCTCCAGCTGACCGAAGGCGGCGACGGTCCGCCGCTGTTGCTGGTGCATGGCTTTCCGCTGGATCACACGATGTGGGCGGGGCAGTTGGCGGAACTCGCACGCCAGGCGCGCGTCTTGGCGCCCGACTTGCGGGGCTTCGGGCACAGCGAGGCCGAGGGCGAGATCGTGCGGATGGAACAGTATGCGGACGACTTGGCGGCGATGTTGGACGCGCGGGGGATCCGCGAGCCGGTGGTGTTCTGCGGGTTGTCGATGGGTGGCTATATCGCCTGGCCGTTCTTCCGCCGGCATCGGCCGCGACTGCGGGGACTGATCTTGTGCGACACGCGGGCGGCGGCCGATACGGAGATGGCGGCTCGGGCTCGCTTGGCCAATGCCCAGCGTGTGTTGGCCGAGGGCGTAGGGTTCCTGGCCGAGGCCATGCTGGAAAAATTGTTTACCGCCGAGACCGTCGAGCGCCGGCCGGAGTTGGTCGAGGCGACGCGGCGTGTCATCGTGGCGGCTTCGCCCCAGGGGGTTGCCGCCGCGCTGCGCGGGATGGCAGCACGCCCGGACGCGTCGGCGTGGCTGCCGGAGATCGACCTGCCCACGCTGGTGATCTGCGGCCGCGAGGACGCCATCACGAGCGTGGAAGAAATGCGCGGCATGGCCGCACGGCTGCCTCAAGCTCGTTTCGTCGAGATCGCCGGCGCCGGACACATGTCGCCTTTGGAACAGCCGCAACGGGTCAACGAAGCGATTGCCGAGTTCTTGCGGGAATCCTAGGGAGTGGGCGATCCGAGATTAACTTGCCCATCGTAACCCGATTGCCCATCGCAACCCGAAGTGTCAGCGAGGAACGCGGCAATTGCCGAATTCACCTCGCTGACGCTTCGGCTTTACTGTCTCGTCCCGTCGCTTTGCGGCCTCACGTCCCCTCAAGGTGCATGCGAACCGAGTTGTTCCCGCAGGCTGGTCAAGGCTGCCGAGTTCAGCTCGTCCTGGAACGGATTGGCTGGCGGAGCGGGCGGCGGACCGCCGCCTCCGCCACGGGGCGGCCGCGGCAGTCCGATGGCGTCCAGCTGTGATTTCTGCGCATCGTCCAACAACGCCACGATTTCGTCGTGTCTCGCCTGGGCATCCTCGTCGGAGACCTCTTCGACGGTCTCCACGCCGGCCAACACTGCCGACACGGATTGGGCCTGTTCCGAGCTGAGCTTGATGCCGATGTCGCCCGTGAGCAGGGCGATCTTTCGCACCAGCATCGTCAATTCGCGTTTGGGATTGGGGCCGCCCATGCCGCCGCCGGGACCTCCACCCATGCCCCCGCCGGGACCTCCGCCCATGCCGCCGCCGGGACCTCCGCCCGCTGGCCCCATGTCGCCCGTTGGAGCCGGCGAACTCATCATATCCGGGTTCGCCGCCACAGGGGTCGCCAGGAGGCTATTCAACTGTCGATAACCGCTGAATCGCAAGGCCCCCAGCGTGAGCGAGCATCCCAGCAGGATCCCGAGAAATCCGGCCGCCAACCAAATGGCGATCGTTTTCCCGCTACGTTGCCGCTGCATCACCAGCACGGCGAACATCAAGGTCGCCAACGTAATCAACACGATGCCCAGGCCCACCGTGTCCAAACCGATCCTCCACATGATGTGATCCTTTCCGATGAGAAACGTACCTACGCGACGAACGGCATCGCGAAACCAAAGGCTAAGCCTACCGCGGCGGGCCGTGGAATGCTAGCACGGTGGGCATTCCGCAACGCAAATGCTAGCACGTTCAGCATTTCGCAACGCGACGATCAAGGCCGATCGCCGCGACCACGCGTGATTCAACAGCCGTCGTCAACGCCCACTGGATTCGTCCACGCGCGCCCAGAAGGGATGTTGGCGATCGCCACGGGTGCGGACGTCTTCCAGCAGCACGTCGGAGCGAGGTTCGATGCGTTGGGTGTACGTTCGGCCGTTGATGGTCACCGCGACCCGTTGCGAGAAATCCACCATGTCCGGGGACAGCCACACGGCGGCTCGTTCGGCGCCCGTGCGCAGGGTAACTCGGTTGTTTTCCAAAACCCGCCCTTCCGTGCGCGCCGGCCGCACGCCGCTGTCCGGCGGCCAATTCACCGGCAGCACCGTCGACCGGCTGGGCAGTGACTCGAGTTCGGCCCACCAGAAATAATTATCCCAAGGCCGCATCGAGACGCAGTCGAATTCCTTGGGAAAAAACTGGCGGCGGTGCAAATCCATCCAGACGAACAGCCGTTGGATTTCGTCGATGAAGTGCTCGTGCCCGCGGCCCTGGAACGCGACCACAATGACGTCGTAGGTATGCTTGTTCAGGTAGCGGTCCAGGTCCATGCTGTTGCGGCCCATCCTATCCCCGTCCATCTCGCCGCCCACAAAGTACATCGGCACGTAGCGGCCGTTTTCCCAATACCGCGACACGTACTTGTCGGCCGTTGCGACGATCGGGATCACGCCGGCCCAAAGATCCGGGTGGGCCAGGCCGATGTCCCAAGCCGCATCGCCGCCCATCGAATGGCCACTCAAAAAGACGCGGTCCGTAGCGAGGGAGAACCGTCGGCAAGCGTCCCGTAGCGAATACAGCACGGCGGCGTGCTCGCGGGCGGAATACTCGTAACTGGTTTGATGCGGCCGCGCCCACTGGGGGGCCACCACGATGTATCCGTGGCGAGCGGCTTGCCCCAGCCGCAGCTGACTTTGTTCGTTGGCCGTTCCGGCCCACCAATCGATCTGCTGCGAGGGCGTCGTCCCCGCGCCGTTCAACGTGACCACGCACGGATAGCGGCGATAGGGATCGTATTCCGGCGGCAGCTGGACGAAGTACGTGATGTCCGGTTCGCCCGTGAGCCCGGGTACGGCGATTTCATAAGATCCGAGCGGACCGTTTGTGTCGGTGTCGGTGTCGGTGTCGGTGTCGGTCTCGACCGGCGGTTTCATGTGCGCCAGCAGCTTGGCCAAGTAGCCGGGCGAGCTGCCTTCCAGACTGGCCAGGTCCTGCAGGATCCGATCGCGCTCGGCCTTTTGCGGGCTGGTCAAGTACTGTTGCACCAGTTGGCGGACGCGAAACAACGAGAGAGCCACGGCGACATTCTTGTCCCCCGATCCGCTGCCCAGCAACCAGCCGCTGATCGCCAGCGAGATCTTCTGTTCGGGCGTCATCCCCGGATCGCTCGCCAGCCGCAGATAGTCGGCCATCCGCTCCAACGTTGTCAGGTTCAGTTCGGCCTGAATCTCCGCAAGCATCGGCTGAACATCACCGCGGACTTTCGGATCCTTGATCTCCGCGGCGTGGGCTTCCAACGCCGAGAGCGTACGCTCGATCTGTTCCTTCCATTTCTGGTTCTCCTCCTGCAACTCGCGGACCTGCAGCAGCAACTCTCCAGCCACGCCCTCGGCCGGAAACCGTTCCAGCATACTGTTCGCCAACAGGTGCTGGCCCGATTTTTTGCGGAGTTCGATTTCTTGGATCATGCGTTTAGCGCCGACCTGGTACAGCGCCGTCACTTGCCGCTTGAGGTCGGCCAAGTCCGGAAACTCGTTGATTACGCTGGCCAATTCCGCTCGGGCATCCGAATAACGCTCGGCTTGGATGTACAACCGAACCAGGCGCAGACGCTGGTCGGCGTCTTGGGGGTCGATGGCCTTCAGCAACACCGCGCTGAGCGTGTCGCGCGGGATCGAACTGGTGGCCACTCGCATGTCCCAAACGTAGGCGCTGCGTGCCGCGAGCCCCTCGACGCGGGTGTAGACTGGGGTGACCTCGGTGATCCCTTGGATGATGTCGATCGGTCCTTGCGCGGTATTCATCGTAAAGATCCGCCGCCCCCATTGGTCGAACGGCGTCACGCGAACGATCGGACCAACGGCCGCGATCCGGCGACTGCCTTTGGCGACCCGCTGGTCGATGCGGATTTTTTCCAGGTTCAGCTGGCTCGGAACCACCGCCTGAACTTGGATCTGCGAAAAGAACGTCCGTCGCAACTGGTCGTCGACGAACACGATCTGGCGGACCTTGATCTGGCCGGCCGCGCTTTGGGGACTCAACGGATCTTCGCCCAACGAGCCGATTTTTCCGATGCTGCCCTCGAACTGCATCCCATTTTTCAACGTCGCGATATCGGCTCGAGCGGGAGCCGCCATCCAGACCATCAACAGGACGGCGACTACCCGGACGCAGCGAACCCGTTTTGGTGCATGTTGCGTCATCCAGTCACTCCTTATATTCCTCTCTCATGATTCGGCTCTTCGCATTTCTGCCCGATGGCGCAGTATTACGATCCAGGCCCTCCGAGGCAATCTTCAAGCCTCCGGCTATATCATTCTGGGCGGCAGCCTCCGTTTTCGTCAACGCGCGAGAGTCCGATCGGAGCCACGATCAAGGCCCGGCGAAGGGGTTTTGATCAAGAACTTGTGAAATGCCGTCAGTGCGAGCATCGTTCGGTGCGCATGGCTTGCCCGGGGGAACGTTGCGCTCGTGGCTGCCCGCACGAACGCCCCATTCATCCCGTTCCCCCGCGGCGAAAGGCGCCGCGGGGGAACGAGGAAAGGGGGGGCGAGTTGGCATTCAGATTCGCGAATTCAGTAGGGCAGCGGAGCGACCGGTTGGGGGCTGGGCGTCGCGTTGGGCAGAGGGACGGCATAGCCTTGCCGAACTCCTCCGCGCAGGGATTCCGCCCTTTCCACCAGCTTCTCGGATGGGACGATCTGTTGGGGCTGCAACTGGAAATCCAAGTGGTGTTCGTCACGCACCTCGTGAGGCCAGAGGTTTTCGCTGACGAAATCCAAGGGCGTGAATTGATACCAGGGGGGATAGAACGTCTGTTTTACGGTCAGCGTGTCGAATCCGTCTTTCAACAGCTGGATCTTGCGGGTTCCATAGTAGGTGAACCCGGTCGAGACAGGAGTCGTTCCGATCTCTTGATCGTCGACGAACACCAGCGCGCCCGGCGGATTGCTGCGCACCGTCATGCGGCGGCGGACGCAACCGGGTAGTGCGGCCAGCAGCGTCAGCGTGGCCACAAGATACCAGATTCCCGCTCGGGCGAACCGATTTGGCGGATCAGGAAATAACACGGCAGTTGGGGCGATTTCTGGAAAACAAACGAATGGACGTTCCCGTTATGAATCACCGGGCGACGGAGGAGCGGCCGAAGTATAATGAGGTTGACGTTTCGAGGCCAGATGGAAAAGTGGCTGTAACGCGGCCGAGCGGCTCGGCAAAGCCTGCTAGCATTGGCTGCTTGGTTGCATCCGCAGGGGGCCTTACGGTAGACTATGTGGACGGGACAGTCGGAGCTTCTTGTCGCTTTAGACGAAGCAGCAAACGATGGGACAATCAAAAACGCCCTATATTGACGATCTGCAGTGCGTGGTCCGAACCGATGTCGGGATGCGGCGGGCCATGAACCAGGATTCCTCGGCCGTCGTCCTCGCGGAGGACGAACAGGCTTGGGTTACGCGTGGCCACGTGTTTATGGTCGCCGACGGGATGGGGGCACATGCGGCGGGAGAACTGGCCAGCAAGTTGGCGGTCGATAATCTCCCGCATCTGTACAATCACGATCGGGAATTGGCGGCCCCCGAGGCGCTGGAAAAAGCGATCCGGGACACCAACGCCGAGATTCACCGCCGTGGTCTGGCCAACCTCGATTTCCGCGCCATGGGGACGACGGCCAGCGTCTTGGTCCTGCTGCCCCAAGGGGCGATGCTCGGACACGTCGGCGACAGTCGCGTCTACCGGTTGCGGGGCCAACAACTGGAGCAATTGACGTTCGACCACAGCTTGCAGTGGGAGCTGCGGTCGCTGAAGATCATCACCGAAGGTTCCGACTCGTACAAAGCGGTGCCCAAGAACGTGATTACCCGTTCGCTGGGGCCGAATGCAAATGTGGTGGCGGACCTGGAGGGACCGTTCCCCCTGGAAATCGGCGATACGTTCTTGCTGTGCAGCGACGGACTCAGCGGTCAGATCGAAGACCGCGAGATCGGCAGTCTGCTTGCCTATTTGCCGCCGGAAGATGCTGCCACGGTACTAGTGGACTTGGCCAACTTGCGGGGCGGACCAGACAACATCACGCTGGTGATCGTCAAGATCGTCGGTCCGGGGTTGGCAACGGCCAGCACGGGGGGGGGGACTTCGGCCGGCGGGGCGTACCCGGGACGCCGACGGCGCAAGTCTGGCCGCGTGGGTCGTGTTGGGGGTCTGTTGGCTGCTGGCCGGTGTACTTTGGCTGGCCGACCTGCTCGTACCCGCCGTGCTGTTTGCCGTCGTCGGATTCGTGGCCGTGGTGTTGGGCTTGATCATGCGGTTTTGGCATCGCGAGCCGGTCGGAAAGTCGACCGTCCAGGCAGGGAACTTGGGGAAGGCTCCCTACGTCACCACGACGTGCAGCGCCGAGAACGAGTTTGTACAGACGCTCGCCACGATTTTGGGTGAACTTCGCGAGGCGGCGACCGAGGCCGGCTGGCAGGTCCGCTGGAATGAGTTCGAGCATTTGTGTCGCGAGGCCGAGACGGCCAGCCAAGGAGGCGACAATCCGGTGGCCGTGCGGTCTTACGCCAAGGGCATCAGCTTTATGATGCATGAATTGCGAAACCAGCAGAATCGAAAGCCGGGCGATTCTACGGTCGATCTGTGAGGCAAGCCAGTGGAGTTACGCAACCAGGAATCTGCATCCATGTGCCACGGTCCACGTGTTGGCCGTGCTGTTGCATCGTTGTTTCTCGAGGGGCGCCCATGAACCGATCCTCGCGCACGAATTCTGACGGGCGTGGCGGAACGATTTCCGGAGTGACGGTGGTTTTCGGTCTTGTGCTGCTGGTTTTTGCCGGCGCTGGGTTTGCCGTCGCCATGTATTTAGCGTTAGGACCGTTCTCGCTGCGCCGACACGCGGCTGCCGAACTGGTTGCCGAGAGTGCCCGTCAGACGCCATCGCCTGCGGCAACGGACGAACCGCTCGCGGCGACTCGAACCGGAGACGTTCCCGCGGCGACGGACGATCCCTCTGCAGGTGCCAGTCGTCTGCCCGCAGGTCCAAAGGCCATGGCACAGGGGCCGAACGGTCGCGCGAGTTCGACGCCGGCGGCCGAAACGGAGGCGGACGTTTCGCTCGCCGCAGGGCAGGTTTCCGCGCCCTGCGGGATTCTCCTGACGGCATTATCGCCGCTGGAAATCGTGGGGATCGGGGGCAATGCAGGCGATTGGCGCGGTTCGCTGAAGATCGACGGTCAGGTCTACGAGCATGCGGTGTTCCTGCAGCCCGCCGAGGACGAGAGTGTCACCCAGATTGCCTTTGCTTTGAAAGCAGGCTTTACCCGTTTCACCGGATTTGTCGCGATCATCGCGGGAGATGCGCCCGCCGCCGTGGCGAACCGGGACCAGCCCCAGGCGATATTCCGTCTGTACGGCGACGGGAATTTGGTGTGGGAATCCTCGCCTCTGACGGGGCATGGCACACGTCGCGAGTTCGCGTGCGAGGTGCGTGGTGTTGAAGTATTGACCCTGGTCGCCGAGAGCCAGGCTCCGGCGAACGTTTCCCGCTTTGCGTGGGGCAATTTGAGTTTGCTGCCCGCCGAGGAGACAGCCGTTCCCGCGAAGGAACACCGTTAGCATCGAGCGAACGGTGATTCTTGGTGAAGCAGGAGATGCGAGACGATGGTTCGAGTCGAGCGACATTGTTGGCAGAGCAACAGGCTGGGCGGCTTGTGGGTTGGAATCATCATCGTCGGCCTGGTGGGATCGGCCGCTTTCGTGCCGTTTGCTGGTGCCGCAGGCCAATCGGTAACCGCCGCTGGAGAATCAGCGCTCGAGGACGCATCTCGGCCCATCGTCTTCCAGATGCAGTGGTGTCCGCAGGCGCAGTTCGCGGGCCCCATGATGGCGCGGGAAAAGGGCTTCTTTCGCGAGGAAGGCCTGGCGAATGTGGAAATCCAATGGGCGACTGCCGGGGATCGGCCGTTTGACCGGCTGGCGGAGGGCAAGTCGGACTTCTGCATGGGCTGGCTCGCCGATGCGATCGTGGAGAAAGAGGGCGGTTTACCCCTGGTGCATTTGGCCCAGGTGATCCAGCAATCGTCCTTGATGCTGGTGGCTTGGCACCGATCGGGGATCGATTCGCCGCAGGACCTCACGGGAAAACGGGTGGGGCTGTGGGGGGGCAATTTCGATGTGCCCGCAACGGCGTTTTTCCGCAAATACGCGGTTCGCCCGATCGTCGTGCCGCAGAGTACGAGCGTGGTGCCATTCCTGCGCGGAGCCGTGGATGTCGCCTCCGCGATGCATTACAACGAGTACAACAAACTGATCGAAGCCGGCATCTCGGCGGAGGAATTGCGCAGCTTCCGATTTGCCGATCACGGCTTGGTATTGCCCGAGGACGGCATCTACTGCACCGAGCGCACGCGCAGCGAGCGCCCCGAGGTCTGCGCCGCCTTGGTGCGGGCATGTCGTCAGGGCTGGGAGTATGCACTGGCCAACGAGGCGGAAGCGTTGGACGTGGTGCTGCAGACCTGCCAGGCTGCCAACGTGCGGACCAATCGCAATCATCAGCGCTGGATGCTGCGTTCGATCGGCGAGGTCATGGCTGGCCCCGTCCCCGCGGAACCGGTATCGTGGGGTTCGCTTTCCGAGGCCGCCTATGACGAAGTGGTTCGCTTGTTGTTGGACCGGGGGCTGCTGGACAAAGCCCCCGCTTACAGCGCGTTTCACCAGCCGCCTCGAGTCGTCCCGGGGATTCAAGACTAGTGGAAACCGCATGAGATTTCCCATCCGCACGAAACTGATCCTGGCCATCTGCCTGCCGCTGCTGCCGGTCTATCTGGTCGTTTTGGGCATTGACTACCACGCCGGGCAGGAACAGGCAATTGCGCAGATGAAAAATCATCTGACCGAGGCCACGGCCCGCCTTGCCGGTGAGATCGACAAGGAACTTGCCGTGGCCAGCCAGACGGTACTCAACGCGGCTGCTCTGATGACACAATTTCCCGTGCAGGAGCAATCGCAACTGGATGCCTTACTCCGTTCGAATGTTCGCGATACGCCCGGAGTCTATGGCGCGGCGGTCGCCTTTGAGCCGCGTGCTTTCCAGCCTCACCAGGAGCGATCTGCCCGCTATGTTTATCGCTCGGCGACGGCTGCGGCCCTGACGGTCACCGACATCACCTACGACTACACTCGCTGGGATTGGTACCTCCTTCCCAAACTGCTCGATCAAGTCGCCTGGACGGACCCTTACTACGACGAGGGCGCAGGCAATGTTCTGATGTGTACCTGCTCGGCGCCGTTCTACCGAAACGAAATGTTTCAAGGCGTCGTGACCGTCGACATCTCGTTGGACCACCTCCGCGAACGCCTGCGCCAGGTGGACATTCGCGAAGGATATCGCCTGATCGTCAGTCGTACGGGAACGTTTGTTTCTCATCCCAACGAATCGCTGATCATGGGAGAGTCGATTTTCAGTCTGGGGCAGTGGCATCAGTCGCCGGAACTGGTGGCCCTGGGCCACGAGATGACCGCGGGCCGAAAGGGAGTGCGCAGACTGCTGGAGGTGGAGAGCGGCGAACCCGTGTGGGTCGTGTTTGTCCCCATTCCATCAGTCGGCTGGTCCGTGGCTGCGGTGATTCCCGACGCGGAGGTGATGGCCGATGTGTACGCGGAATTGAATCTCCGGGCGGGCTTGCTCTTGGCGGGGCTGGCGGCGATCGTGGCGCTGATCCTGCTGGTCGCCGCGTGGATCACTCGCCCCATCACACGCTTGGCAGCTGCGGCGCAGGAACTGGCCAGGGGCAATCTGGAGGTGCGGCTGCCGGCGATGCAAAGCCGCGATGAAATCGGAGAGTTCGCCGCCACGTTCAACAAGATGGTTCACGATTTGCAAGGCACGATCGACCAGCGACTCTGCGAGACGGCCGCGCGGGAGGCTCTCGAACGCGAGTTGCAGGTGGCACGCCAAATCCAGACTTCGCTGATGCCCATGACCCGTCCGCCTTTTCCGGATCGGACGGAATTCACGCTTGAGGCTTTCACCGAACCCGCCAAAATCATGGCTGGCGATTTCTTCGACTTCTGGTTTGTCGATCGCGATGTGCTGGCGCTCGTCGTGGCGGATGTCAGTGGCAAGGGGGTTCCTGCCGCCATGTTCATGGCCGTGGCGCGCACGATCCTCCGCAGTTTCTCCAGCCCCACTCAAACTCCTGCTCAGGTGCTCACCATTGCCGACCGCATCATGGCCGCGGAGAACGACGAGCAGATGTTCGTCACGGTATTCCATGCGCACTATCACGTCAAAACGGGCGAGTTGATGTTTGCCAACGGCGGCCACAATCCGCCTTACCTCGTGCGAAAGGACGGTGTCGTCACGTCGACCGGATCATCGACCGGGCCGATCGTGGGCGTCTGGGGGGATGCCGAGTTCGAGGATCGCCGCATCCGTCTCGATCCAGGCAGCACGTTGATCGCCTTTACCGATGGCGTTACCGAGGCGCAGAATGCCCAAGGAGAGCTGTTTGGAGAAGCCCGACTGGAGCAATTGCTGTCCGCAATCCATGGCGAGCCGGTGGACGAGATTCGTCGCCGAATCCTGGACGAAGTCAACGAGTACCGAGAGAGCAAGGACCAGGATGATGTGACTTTTTTGGCTCTCCGGCGAAGCGAATCGGACCTGTAGGAGCACCGAGCGCCCGTGCGGTTGATTGCAGCGCCGGCGACAGGCAGCTTGCCGTTCGTTTGGATCAAGAACCAATGACTTGTGTCATTGGAGATGGAACGTCGAGCGATCCGATGACGACGTTGGAGTGTCGCAGCAGCTCGCCGCTTTAGCTCCGCCTATCGCTTGGCGGCGGCAAAACGCTCGGCGACGGCGGGCCAGTTGATCACGTTCCAGAACGCGGCGATGTAGTCCGGGCGGCGATTCTGGTACTTCAGATAGTACGCGTGTTCCCAGACATCCAGACCCAGGATGGGCGTTCCCGCGATCCCGGCGATGGATTCCCCCATCAGAGGACTGTCCTGGTTGGCCGTCGAACCGACCGCCAGTTTGCCGCTGGGGCTGACGACCAGCCATGCCCAACCGCTGCCGAAGCGTTTGGCCGCGGCGTCGTTGAAAGCGGAACGAAAGGCGTCCAGGCCGCCCAGGTCGCCGTCGATCGCCGCGGCCAATTCGCCGGAGGGCTGACCGCCGCAATTCGGGCCCATGATCGTCCAGAACAGCGAGTGATTCGCGTGTCCGCCGCCGTGATTGCGGACAGCCGTCTTGATATTCTCGGGAACGGCATCCAGCTGCGAAATCAAGTCCTCGACGGACTTGCTTGCCAGGTTCGTTCCGGCGATCGCCGCGTTGACATTGGTGATGTACGCCTGATGGTGTTTTGTGTGGTGAATCTCCATCGTTTGCGCATCGACGTGCGGCTCCAAGGCGTCGTAAGCGTAAGGCAGCGCAGGTAATGTGTAGGCCATGAGTTACTCCTCAATACGGAATGATCTTGTACGGTACAAGCCGATCGCCTGTCAGCACCAAGGGCCAACAACAAAGGCCGAACGACAAGACATTGTAGGCAGGCAGGCAACCGGTCAAGGCCAGCAATCGCGACGGTTGAGGGGAACACGGTTCGACGCCCGTGTGGCAGACCTGGCTGTCCGCATGTCCGAACACGATGTCCGAACACGGCGAGCGGGGCACGGGGATTTGCAGCGTCACGATCCGAGCCCATCGGTGCGGAGCTAGTCGTACGACTCGACAGCGGAATTGCGTCTTGACACCCGATCCACCGGAGACTCCGAACAATCCTGCGCCATCAGGTAGGATTTGAGGCTTAGAAACAGTTGGCGGGCGCGTTCATCGGCGCTGTCGCGACGGCGGTCACGTTGCCGTTTGGGCCGAATGGTGACCTGGACGACGGTCCGCAATTCCGCACCAAGGGCACGCTGGCTCTCGTCGATCACTTCGTCCAGCGTCAGTTCTACGAGAAACGGCGACGGGCGATCGGCGCTTCGGCGGATCAGCGGCAAGTTTTTTCCGGCGATTTCGAGCACGACGCGATTCTCGGCGATTTCCAGAATCTCGGCGGCATGATCGGCGACGAAGCCGCGCAGCTTCTCGGCCGCCAGCCGAAGGGGAACCACCGTGACGACGCGGCGCTGCAGCAAGTGCTGCACCGGCCGTGAAGGCCGCCGACACCACCACCGCCACAGGCTGCGCGGCGCATTCTTCTTGTGGGCATCCGCCAGGCCGCCTCCCAATTGGACGACCGTGTTGCGGCCATCACTCTTGGCTTGCAGCAGGGCGCGATCTGCCCGCCGCAGCATGGTTTCGCCGGTGTCGCCCCCCTGCAGTTCGGTCACGCCGAAAGAAGCGGTCAGGCTTTTCCCGTTGAGCATCGCGTGTGGCTGCCTGGACCAGGCTTCGCGAATCATTTCGGCGCGGCTGGCCGCCGCCGCTCGATCGCAATCCGAGCACAGCATCACGAACTCTTCGCCGCCGTAGCGGGCCACCATCTCGCCATTACGGCAGTATTTGCGGAGCAGCGTGGCGAAAGCGATCAGCGCCGCGTCACCAGCCTGATGACCGTGGGTATCGTTGATCCGCTTAAAATAGTCCAGGTCGCAGATGATCAAGCTGTACGGCAGGCCGCGCTCCAAATGCGCGGCGACCCAACGCGGGTGGGCACGGTCGAATTCGGCCCGATTGGCGACGCCGGTCAGGCCGTCTTGTGTGGCGGTTTCGTTCAATCTTTGCAGGCGTTCCTCCAGGCTGACGCGAGACGAAGCGTCCTGCAACAGCAGCGTTGCGCCACAGATCGTGCCATCGGCACCGCGGACAGGCATCACCCAAGCGTCGATCGAGATCTTATCGCGTTTGCTGTCCGTCAGCAGTACGCGTTTGTGCGTGCTGTGGCCTTCTTGAATGGCTTGGGAAACAGGACAGCGATCGGCAGCAATCAGCTTGAAATGCTCGTCCCGCAACTGCAGAATCGCCGGGTCCCACAACTGCTGTTCCGCGCTAGCCGCAGAAATGCCCGTGAGCAATTCGATCGCTCGATTCCATTTCATGATGCGGAGCCCCGAATCGACGAAGACCACGCCATCGTGCATCGAGTCGAGCAGGTGTTCGTGGAACAGGCTGCCGTACAGCGACGGTATTCCAGCGGACGAAGACGGAGATAAATCCCAGAATTGCCGCGTGTTGCTTGGCTGCAGGTCTTGCAGCCAGCGCCGCGTGACCAAGGCGTTGAGTTTTTCGTGATTGCTCCGCAAGTAATAGTCGAACAGCTTCACCATATTCGGGTCGAACTGGGTATCCGCGTGCTCGAACAACTCCTCGAGCGCCCGTTGCGGAGGTATCGCTTGGCGATGGAGATGGTCTGTCGTCATGGAGTCAAACGCGTCGGCGATCGCCAGCATGCGGGCTCCGAGCGGTAATTGGTCGCGGGATCGGTCGAACTCGCCCTTGCGCCCGTTGTACCACGCCGGAGCGTAGTAGATCACATCCAGCAGGTCTTGCGATGCGCAACAGCCGGAGAGAATCTCTTTGGCGTACTGGCGATGCCGGGCGACCACCTGGGATTCGTCCAACGTCAGCTTTCCGGGTTTGAGCAAGATATGGTCGGGCACGCCGATCTTGCCGATATCGTGCAGCAAGGCGGCGACTTCCAGCTCGTCCTGCTCTTTCTCTTTCAGATTCATCAGCATGGCCCACGAGGAACAGGTCATCGCCACGCGCAGACAATGATTCGCCGTCGGAAGATGCCTGGCCCGCAAGGCCAAGAACAAGCTGCTGGCGATGCCCAGTCTCACCTGAATCAGCTGGTTCTGCCGTTGTTCGGCATCCCGGTCTTCGGGCGACGCCGAAGGCGGATTCACCGATTTCAGATGTCCCAAGAGACCGGAACTGGTCGTCGAATTGCGACAGGCTACCTGCAACGCTTTTCGAGATTCGGAGCCGAAGATCGGTTCGAGTGTCTGTTCGGTCATGAAATGAACTCACATCGTTACGGATCTGCTGGTCATATACTTCGACGGGCATGGAAAACTTAGGTTGCAGATCCCCGCCGGTCAAAACTTGTGTCGTTCGGCCGTGGATCTTCGGCAAGCTACGTTCCGCAGATCGCCCAACGGACCATGTCTAAAAAAATCCAAAAAAATTTTCCGCCCTTGCAGAAACAGCTCCAAAAAGGGGTTGCGCAAGAATTAGGCAACAGGGGCGTTGCGCGCAAATCAAGCAGCTCTGCATAAATTCTGTCACACCCAGAGCGTTGTTTGTAAGTGCAAGCGTAGCAAGCACATCAGTGCTGGCCTTGACTTCAAGGACGCATATCGGCTAAACCCAACGTCCAGCAAACTTGACCGCTTTCCAGACCCGTTTCCGAGAAATAGATGGAAGGAGCCGAATATGATGGAAGTTGCTGAAGTTGTCCGAGAACCGGTACAAGAGGAGCGAGTTCAGCGGGTGCGTGAATTGGCATCCGACAAGTTCCGCGACGGACCTGACTGGGTCACGTTTTATCGAGAAGTCCTTGGGGCGAATGGCGTCATCGACGGATTGTTCCCCGGTCAGGAGTTGAGGGCAAAGTTCGAAAAGACGGCTGAGTTCGAGGAGATCCAGCACATGCTCGCGAAACTGCGCGAGAAGAATCGGGGGCAGAAACTGCCCGACGAGGCGACCCGCGTGATCACGGTTCGCCTGCCCAAGAGCCTGCACGAGGCGTTGCGGCACGAAGCGCATAACCATAAGACCAGCATGAACAAACTGTGCATTTCCAAGTTGTTGCAAGTGATCGATGGCGAGTTGGTGCCGTCCGACTTCGAGCGACCTGACGGCGAGGATGTATCGGAGAGGCGGAGGCAAGTGCGGGCGAAAGCGTCGGCGGCTCCGGTGGCGGATCAGCCGGCCTCGGCCCTTCCGGCACCCCCGCCTCCGCTGCCCATCGCGACGGCGCCGATGCCGAGTTTCGTTCCTTCCGCCCTGACCCCTCATTCCCCGCTCCCACTTGCTACCGCCCCGACCGCGGGAGCCTTCTGATTCGCCCGGCGGTCACGTTCGAACCGTGAGAGACAACTATTGCTTCTTCCGGAACGGAGTCCGGAAGGAGCGATGGCTGAACGTGTCCAAGTCTTCCGCGCCGCCTCGCATTCTGCCATGTTGCGATCACGACCTTGTCGGCGTTGATCGCAACGTTGCGAAATGCCGTCAGGGCTAGCGTCAGCGATTCGCTGGCGTGATTGCGGGCCTCGATCCTTGTTTTCCGGGGACGGAACCGAGTTTCAGACCTTGCCGAGCGAAGGGGTTCGGCAGATAATCAGGTCCGCGGGTCTGCTTAACCTGGCTCACCGGATTCATGAAAGGGCTTCTTCTTGGCGTACCAACGAGAGATCAGCCGCGATCACAAGGCTTGCATCCTGTTTCTTCTGGACCAGTCGTATTCGATGGTCGAGCCGCTGGGGGGCTCGTCGCATCGCAAGTGCGACGAGTTGGCCAAGGCGGTCAACGCTTGGCTATATAATATGTCGATTCGGGCCTCGGGGAACGAAGGGGTCCGGGATTACATGGACGTAGGCGTGATCGGGTATCGCACGGACCAGCAGGCCAATCCGGTCATCGGCCCGGCGCTGGTGGGACCGCTGGCCGGCCGGGAGCTTGTTTCGATCACCGACATCGGCAATTGTCCGGCGCGGATCGACACGGTGATCCAGCAGATCCGCGACGAGGACACGGGCGAATGGATGGAATTCCCCTCGGAAAGTCCCATCTGGGTGGATCCCGTGGCCGAAGGCAGCACGCCGATGTGTCACGTGCTGTACCATGCGTACCAGATTCTGAGTCAGTGGATTCAGCAGCACCCGGACAGTTTTCCGCCGATCGTGATCCATATATCGGACGGCGAATCGCAGGATGGCGATCCGGTGCCTTATGCCGAGGCGATCAAGGGTTTGGCGACCTCGGATGGCAACGTGTTGGTGTTCAACTGTCACGTTTCGATGATGCAGGCCGAGCAGATCGCTTTTCCTTCGGCGCCCCACGGGTTGCCGGACGAATTGGCGCGGGTGTTATTCAACATGTCCAGTGTGTTGCCGGATTCGTTCTATCGCAATGCGGTAGCCGAGGGGATCCCTCTGTCGCCCGGTGCCCGGGGGATGGCTTTTAATGCGGACTTGGTGGTCTTGGTCAAATTCCTGGACATGGGGACGCGGGCCGCAGTGCAGCTGCGTTAAGAATCATGTTGTTCGAACACCGGGCCTTTTGGCTGCCCAAAGACGTGCAGAACGCCCAGGCTTATGAGGATGCCTTTGACGTGGACAGTGTCCGCGGACTGGCGGCGGTGTGCGACGGGGTTTCCTCCACGATTTTTGCCGGGCGGTGGGCGGCGATTTTGGCCAAAGCGGCCGTGGCGGATCCGCCGGATGTCCACGACCACGACTCGCTGGACTCGTGGCTCAAGCGGACTCGCAGTGCCTGGTCGCAGGCGATCGACGAGACCTCGCTGGCCTGGCACCAGAAACCGAAGATGCTGGACGGAGCCGGGACCACCTTGCTGTGGGTCGAGCTGTCGCGACTTGAGGCAGCGGAGGGCGTCGCCAAGCCGTACCAGTTGCGCGCCTACTCGATTGGCGACTGTTGTCTGTTTCACATCCGCCATGGCCACGTCTTGCAGACTTTTCCGATCCAGGACAGCTCACGATTTGAAGACAATCCCCAAGTGATTCGCAGTGTCCCCAAGCGTGGGGACAGCGTCTCGTTCGAGGCGATGGAGACGCTGTGCCATCCGGGCGACTTGCTGGTCTTAGCCACGGATGCGGTCGCGGGATGGACCATGCGGCAGCTGGAGGCGGGAGCGGTCATCGACTGGAACGCTTACTGGAATACGCCGTTGGAGCAATGGCAGCAGTGGTTGATCGGACTGCGGCAGCAGAATCAAATCCGTTACGACGATTCGACGGTGGTGATGTTGTGGGTGGGCGGCGAGATGCCCAGCATTCGGTCGGTGGCCAGGAAGGAAGACGACCGTCTGCTGGACACGGCGGAAGTCAAGTTGCGGGATGCGATGAAATCGCTCAAAGGTTCCCTGCGCAAGGGGTTACGCGAACTGGCGGAGAGCAAGTGGCTGAAGGAATCGGGCAGAAAATGAGTACAAGCGGGGCGCTTCTGCGTTACTGAAGACGCGCAGATGTATACACTTAGAGAATGCAGTCGATTCCCGGCTTCACTCCGCGGCCGGGACGGTCGTTGCGCGATTGAGAGCGGAGAGACTCGTTTTCGTGTGGATTCCTCCGCGGCGCCAGGGGATGGTTCCCTTACAGGGCTGCGGACAAGCGAAAGGGCGGTGAAACAGGAATGGCCGAACCCCTCTTCTATGTCGATCTGTCCGAAGACGCGCGGGATTACCGGCACACAGCCTTGGAGCCTGGTCTGCCGCTGCTGGACCGGCAGGGCATGAATTTCGGCATCCTCCGCAAGTGGTTGGGCGACTACATCGCCGAACCGGAATGGCGGAACCAAGACATCGTTGGTTTTTATATGACCGACGAGGACCGCGGGCGGTTGGAGGACGTGGACTGTCAACCGGTGACCAAAGGAGAACTGCAGAAGCTGTTTGCTCCCGATTTGGACACCCTGCGAGCCAAGATCAAGAAGATCCGCCCCGAGTCGTCCACCGAGGAAATGGTGCTGCGGATTCTGCGCAAGCATTTTGCCGAACAGACCAACGACTTGGAGAGCAGCGATTTCGATTCGTACTTTTTCAAGTGCCGCGCGGGCAAGGAGGACTGGCGACTGCGGTGGTGCGTCGGATACCAGCGTGCGGATTTGGAGCCTTTGCGAGCGCGGCTCTGGCGGACTCCGGACGGCGATTTCCTGGGCGTTCGGCCGCCCGCTGGCGGCAAAGCGCGAAAGCGAAAACGCACGGGACCGCTGGATGTGGTGACGTCGCCTTGGTTTGCCATCTCGATGCTGTTGCTGATCGCGTTCTTCTTGTATTTCAACCGCCCGACACTGTCGATCACGCCGGCCGAGTGTCGCGTCCCGCAGGGCGGTCGGATCGAGTACAAGGTCGAGGACCGGCGCTGGTTCTTTTTCCGAGATGACGTGACACTTCGAGCGTTGGCTCAATCCAATGATCAGCGTGTCGTGGAATTCGATCGAGGCGGCGTGGCCCGGGCCAGGAGCATCGGTCGAGCCGGGGTCTCGTTCCTGCTGGGCGATCGGGCGGTGTTTGCCACCGTCGAAGTCGTCCCCCCCGAGCCGCCGGACTCGTTGACCATCGAACCGGCCAGCGACATTCAGGTGCCCATCGGCTCGACCTCCCGACTCAAGGCCGTCGGGCACTACGCCGATGGCAACGCCGTGGATCTGACCGAGGCCGTCGATTGGATGGAATTCGCGGACAAACGGCTGCTGGTGCTGTCCGATTCTTCGAAGGGGCTGATCCAGGGCGACAGCGCGGGGGCCACCAAGGTCGTCGCTCGATTTCCGGCGATGAAAGAGGACGGAACTCAACCCGAGGCTGCGATTGACGTCCAGGTCGTGCTGGCCGACTTCAAGTCGCTGGTGGTCAGTCTGGAACCGCCCACGTTCGCTGTCGGCCAGAGCAGTCGCGTGAACGTTCGCGGCGTCGACGCCAGCGGCCGGGAGCATTCGCTGGTCGGTTCGTCGTTGTTAAAACTGTTGGTCGATCCCACGACGGCGGCGAGTGTCGACAGCGAGTATTTGCTGGGGCGGGCGGAAGGGGCCGGCTCGGTGCGGGTCAGTTATACCAACTTGGAAAAATCGCAGCCATTCACGGTCGCCGGCCGCATGCTGGCGGAGGATGTGTTCTTTGTTTCCCCCAGCGAGATTACCAATTCCGTGGTTTATGAATTGATTCCGCTGAACGTCACCACGGGTAGCGACGCGCCGATCGAGGCCTCGTCCGACGACGATTCGATCGTTGGCGTGTTTGGCACCGAGGGGGAAAACGTCGGTTACGAGGTGTGGTTGGCCGCCAAACGCGTCGGCCAAACGGTTGTCACGGTCTCGCAGAATACGGCCCTGGGGCCCAAGTCGCAGAAGGTCAAAGTCACGGTGACGGATGGTCGCATCGAGTCCTTGGACTTTGCGCCCCCCGTTTACACGATGCGCATCGGCCAGCCGGACAAAGCCAACCTGGTTGGAACGACGCAAGACGGGCGGATTGTCAAGATTTGGCCTGGGGCGCTGGGGTGGCAGAAGCAGCCGCGGATCGAAAACGTCCAGTTGAACAAGCAGACGTTGGTGATGCGGCCGCTGGAACCGACCGAGTTCCCGCAGGATCTGCAAGTCCGTCTGGGGCAAACCGACTTGGTCGCCAACGGCACGGTCGAGGTGCGGGGCGGGACGCTGGTGGCCAGTGTGACCGACCTCGACGTCGATGCGTGGAGCGTCCATCCGCCGGTGCCCGCTCGAGGCAGGTACATCAGCGCCGGCGGGTACTTGGGCGATAACGCATTCCTCTTCGATCCGGATCGCGGCGGGCTGGTCGTCGGCAGGATCAACGATCCCTTTGCGCCCCTGGCGGCTCATCAAGGCGACTTGATCACCGAAGTCAACGGCATTTCGTTGGTAGGGATGAGTCCCGAGGAGTTGGCCGCCTATTTCCGCGACCATCCCGTCCTGCCGGGCGACGTGCTGCGTTATCAGGGCGCTGACGGCCTGTTGGGGGCCACCTTGTTGGGCGTAGACGTGGGCGCGGTGCCCGACTTCAAGCAGATTGACGTCGCTGCCAGGAACGTGTCGGCGGAGAGTTTCGACGCCGAATTGCGGCTGTACCTGCGGCAGCCCGGCGATTACCGGCTGGTCGACGCCGCCGGGACGGTGCTCTGCGATTGGTCGCCGTTCCCGTCTGATGCGACCCCGTTGATGGTGGCGACAAACATTCCGCGAAGTGTCGAGGATGAGTACGACTTGTACATCGAGCGGAGGACGGACGACCGGATTCGCAAATTCCAGGTCCAGTTCAGTCTGGCGGCTGCGGCGCGGCGAGCGGTGACCGAGCCGGTTCGTGTGGCACCGACGGTCGATGTCACGGACGGCCCGCGAGTCCGAGAGCGCGTCCGCGTCCGGATTCCGGCGGGAGCGGATCCGGCTGCGGTCCAGCAAGCCTTGGAAAAAGCGGGGGTCGGCTCCGGCAGCATGGCGCCAGGCGGTTCCAGCGCCCCCGCGCCGGGCTCGCCTGCGCCGGGATCATCCGCGCCGGGATCGCCTGCGCCCGCCCCGCCGGCTATGGCGAATGCGAAACCAGCCCCCGGCTCGCCGGCCCCAGCTCCAGGCACGCCGGCCCCAGCTCCTGCGCCCGCTCCAGCGCCGGGCAGTCCAGCGCCGGCTTCGCCGATGCCGTCCGGTTCGGATACGCGAGCGCCACAGGCAACGCCCGCGATGGCGTCCGGTTCGGATACGCGAGCGCCCGACGGTCCGCAGGCTGGTTCGGCGACTCGCGCGGGCCTGTCCGGCGGCTCGGCGACGCGGGTCACGGGGGGCGTCGTGACGACCGGCAAGACGCCGCCTCCGAAGAAAGCGGCGTCCGGCGACGACGGGAAGAAGTCGGGCTTGCTCGAAGCGTTAAAAGATCTGAATCGGCAGCGGAACGAGTAGCCTTGTTGCACGCGGGCGGTTTCGTTGGGAGGGATCGTGTTCGCGGTGTGGGGTTGGCGGTGCCAATTGCTTCCGGCCGGACTCGCCTTTCTTTTTTACTGCGGGGGCTGTACTCTCATTCTGAGAGTTCGTTTAGAATATCCCCTTGTGGGATTGGGAACGCCGACCCGTAGCGAATTTTCTGCACCTCTTGCTAAGGGAGTCTGACAAAACGTGGGTTTTCCAGACGATCGTGATCGCCGCATTATCCGCATGGCGGAGGAAACCGAGAACCTTGCCACCGACATGGCGAACTGGGTGAGCGAGTTCAACCAGCGGCGGGTTCAGCAGGAACTGCTGCCGGTTCCTCCCAGCGATGAATTCGAATTAACCCGTTTACGCCGCCTGGCCGCCAACTTGTACAGTTCGGCCAAGGTGCCCGTGGCGGCGGCCGTGTACGGCCCGTCGCAGGTGGGTAAGAGCTTGTTCGTCGGCCGCATGCTGCAAGCCAGCAGCGACGACTTCAGCCCGCTGGGGCGCGACGAGCAGCATGGTCCGCCGGCCTATTTCCAGTACTTGTCCTTCGACACCGACTTGAATCCGCAGAGCGGTTCGAACGAGGCGACGGCGCTGGTGACGCGGTTCACCACCAAGGACCGCATCGCGGCCAACATGTCGCCGGAGTACCCCGTCATGGTCCGGGCGCTGACGCGAGCCCAGTGGCTGCGCGTGCTGGCGCGCGGCTTTCAAGTGGAATGCGTGACGCCGGACAAAAACTGGACTCAGGACCAGTTGGAGGACATGTTCGACGAAGTCGCCACGCGGTATTCGTCGACCGAAGTCGACCGCCGTTGGCGGCTGGATCTGATCGACGCCTATGCCTATATGCGGATCGTCGACCGCCGCGGTTTCCAGAGCAAAGAATCCGTCCTGAACGGCCTGTTGAACCGCTATCCGTTGACCGAGGACGGCTACATCGCCCTGGCCGCCAACATGTTCTGGAACAACTGGCCGTCGCTGACCAGTTTGTTCATGCGGATCAACAACTTCCTGACCAGCATTTCCAGCGAAGATCACGACCCGGCGATTCTGACGCATTGGGCCGGCGTGCGGTTCCTGCTGGACAGCCAGCGGGCCAAGCAGCACGAGCGGCGCAACTCGCGGTGTTTCAAGTTCGTGAAATGGCCGGATATCCGCTTGACGGAACGCAACGGCTGGCACGTGCTGGAGTACGAAGAGGGGCGCGGCGGCGGCAACGAACAGCTGGAGACGATCCAGGCGTCGATGCTCGAAATGGTGATGCCCGTCCTGCCGCACCGCTTGAACGAAAGCTGGCGGAAGGTGATCGAATCGATCGATATCCTGGACATTCCCGGCATGCGGGCCGGGCGCCAGGGGGCGGAGCAGGGCAAACGGCAGACGGCCGACACCATCGAAGAGCAGATGGAAATCGTCAAACGCGGCAAGGTGGCTTATCTGTTCGAGCGGTACACGGAAGAAATGCTCATCCAGACGCTGCTGCTGCTGGCTCGCGGCGGCAACCTGGAAGTCACGTCGCAGATGAAATACCACATCGACAAGTGGGGCCGAGCGCGGTATGGCGACGAGGTCTGGCCGAAAAAGGTTCGCGACAAACTGCCGGCGCTGTTCTTGGGGATCACGGGCATCGACGAAGAATTCCGCAATCGCGACGAATTCGCCAATCCCATGTTGTACAACACGCGTCTGAACCAGTTGGCGGATGCATTGGGCGAAGTGATGGCCGATTTCGGCGGCGAGAACCAGCCGTTCATGAATGTCTATCCGATCCGATATCCGGGCACTTGGGACGCCAGCCGACAAGCGCAGGAGGAAGAAGGGGCCGAGAAGTGGGTCAAGGCGGGCGAGGCGTTCTTAAAGTCCGCGGCCGTGCAAAAGTACGTGGCCAATCCCGACACCAAATGGGAGCGGGCGATCACGGATAATGACGGCGGTCTGTCGCTGATCAGCGAGGGCTGGCGGGAAATCACCACCGCGCACAAGAAGCAAGAGCAGCTGGAGAACAGCATCCACGAAGTCCGCAGCCGCTTGATGCAATTGGCGCAAAGCTGGTACGTGAATGCCGACTCGAACGTCGACCGCGAACAACGGAAGATGTGCGCCGAACGGATTGTCGACTGGTTACGGTCGAATCCACAGGCGGTCTACGACCGCGTGCAGACGCTGCAGAAGACGTTGGGCTTTGACGATGGCGATCAATGGTTGCTGTCGGATTTTGCCGACATCCCCGCCCGGACCTCGGTGGGTCGGCCCGAGCCGATGGAGAAGCGGTTTACGAGGAAGCTGCAGGAGTTCTGGCACGAATGGGCAACGGTCACGACCGTCCAGCGATGGGAAGAGAACACCAAGAAGAATCCGCAAGGCGGGCCGTGGTTGGGCAGCGAAGATTTCGGCCAGTTCACGCGTTTCGTCCGCGACGCGCTGTGTGCCGGCCAGAACTTTACCCAGATCAACGATCAATTGCTGAAGGTTGTTAACCTGAAGCTGCGGGACGAGTCGGCCAAGCGCCGCGCGCGGCGGAAGTACGTCGGCATCATGCTCAACGACTTTGTCACGAATCCGGGCCCCAGCGACGAGCGGATCGAGGCCATCGAGAATGAGGTCGGCGTCGAAGAGTTCGGTTTGATGTCGTCGTTCGTCAACCGTTGGGCCAGTCGCTTGCCCGAATTCCTGGCCGTTGGCGCCGGCGCCGAAATCCGCGTGCCGGCCGGCAATCCGGAATTAGCGAAGCTCATCGAACGGTATTCCACATGATCATTGGAAGACATTCATGCACATTTTGTTTGCCAATACCGGGGTCCAGATCGTCTGCATTCCGCTTCAATCCGGACGCCGCTACACGACGGCTCAAATCGGCTATGGCTGGCAGTCCTGCCGTTGTCAGCCGGAGGCGGAGAGCGATGACGATGGGCGGCGGGATGACGACGAAGGCTTGGAACCGGACGTCTATCCGTACATCCAGTGGCAGATCATCCAGTCGAATGTGAGCAAGCTGTTTCTGGCGGTCGACACCAGTCTGGGCGATCCGGATATCGGCTACTTTGCCGATCCGACCACATTGGCCGGCGATTTCCATTTGGTTTTGAAGAACGTGCTGGACCGCTCGGGACAGCCGTTGCTGGGCTTGCCGCCGATCGAATTGTGTTTGCGCGCCGCGTCGGCGACGGCCGGCGAGGCCAAGCCGGTCCACATGGTCGTCGATTTTGGCAACAGCCGCACCGGCGCGCTATTGATCGAAATGGCCGGCGAGGTTTCGCAGTCGGCGGAGATGATGCCTTTCGAGTTGAGCAACCGTTACAGCCTGGACTACTTCAACGACGACGGCGAACAGATCAGCCGGCCGGCGACCCGCTGGTTCTCGTCGAAAACACGGTGGGCGAACGTGCCGTATTTGGAGCCGCCCGCGATGGCCAAGAAGGAGTTCTATCGCGAGACCAAGAAAGGCCTCTTCGGCAAGAAGCAGGTCGCTCGCGAGCGGGAGACGTACGTCAAACCCAATCTATTCGACGATTGGTCGATGGTCCGACTGGGCCGCGAAGTGGACGAGATCTGCCAGATCATGCGGGCCAAGGGCGATTTTCGCATGGGGGTCAGTTCGCCCAAGCGGTACTTGTGGGCGGACGACGACAGCTGGCTCGAAGGCGCGTTTTGGTACATGGCCGACCCGCACGACCGGGACGCCACCAACGAGTTTGCCGCCAAGTTGCATGGATCGCTGCTCAAGTTTATCCACGAAAACGACCGCGACTTCCTGATCGACAAAGAGGACCCGCCGGAGGACATGTTCGCCCAGATGGTGCCCGTCAAGCCGATTCACGCGCCGCGCTGCTTGATGACCACCGCCATCTACGAGATGCTGTGCCAGGCCCACACCTACGTGAACTCGATCGGCTACCGCAGCCGCACCGAGGATCCGGCGCGAACCCGCGAGATCCACAGCTTGACCATGACCTTTCCCAGCGGCATGTTTCAGCCGGAAAAGGAACGTTACGTCAAGCAGTGCCAGAAAGCGATCAACATTTTCGCCCGCACGTTGGGCAAGTACCAGCGCGTCAAGCCGACGCTGACGTTCAGTATCGACGAAGCCAGTGCCGTGCATTTGACGTACATCTGGGCCGAGTTGCGGATGCTGGGCCAGGACCCGCGGCTGTGGTTTTCCGCCTTGGCCCGCGATCATTCGGGATTCAAGGGGGCCGGCGCGGCGGGCGAAGCCGAGGACGACCAGGGCCAAGCGGTCGGCGCGGTCCCGGCTGGCCGCCGCCGCGGTGCAGTGCGTCCCACTCGGCCAGCTCGGCCCGGTCGCGGCGGGAAACCGGCGGAGGACGAGGTCCAAGAGGAGAGCAAGCGGAAAGAGCTGCGCATTGCCTGTATCGACGTGGGCGGCGGCACGACCGACTTGATGATCGCCAGCTACGTCTACCAACCCGGGATTGACGACTATATCCACGGCAAGATCCTGCACCAGGACGGCGTCTCGATCGCGGGCGACCAGTTGGTCAAACGCCTGCTGGAGAAAATCATCGTCCCCCATTTCGCGCGCACGATCGGGATGGAAGAGGAAGATGTCCAGCTGCTGTTCGGGCCGCGCGTCCCGAAGAACCGTGGCTTCAGCTCGCAGCGGATCGACTGGATCAACCGCATGTTCGTGCCGCTGGCCGAAGCCTACCTGCAGTGCGCGGTCGAGGAGGTCGACCAAGCGGAGCGGGGCGGCGGCGAACTGGACGAGATCAGCCACACCAACCCGGAGATTGTCGATCCGGCGGTCCTCGAGTCGCTGGACCAGATCTGCACGAAACTCCGCGGCCCCGGGTATTACGACTTCAATCAAGAGCTTGGCTTGAACTACGAAAAGGCCGTTTTCGAAGAGGTGATCCACGAGGTTTTCGACGATCTGCTGTTCGATTTCTGTACGCGGATGGCGGAGTACCAGGCGGACGTGCTGTTGTTGGCCGGCCAGCCGACCAAGCTGGGGTATTTGCAGCAGCTGGTCAGAAAATACCTGCCGCTGCCACCGACGCGGATCATTCCCATGTTCCACCACTACGCGGGGAACTGGTATCCCTACCAGGACGTCAAGGGCAACAAGCCCGGGTTGATCGTCGATCCCAAGAGCGCCGTGGTCGTGGGGGCGGCCATCGAGTTCATGGCCCGCAACGGGATGTTGTCCCAGTTCAAGTTCTCGATGCAGGGCAAGGACAAAGAGAACACCTACCTGTGGGGTGTGATGACCGAATCGACGTCGACGATCCGCGAAGAACGCGTGTTGTTCCAGCCGATCGAGGGCGCTAATACCAAGGACGAGTGGACGGAGTTCACCACGATTGCGCTGCGGACGCTGATTGGTCGCAAGATGACCAGCGACGAATACGCCCAGGCGACACCGATCTACGTGCTGAAAATGGACACCCAGGATCGCATTGGGCCGACCGAGGTGACCGTCCGCATCCGCCGCGTCCCGGCCACCGAGGAGACCGAGGAGCACTTGGAGCTGGATTCCGTCACCGGCACCGTCGCCGGCCAGCCCGCCGTGTTGGACGAGAACGTGTTCTTCAATTGGCGGACGTTGGCCGACGAGAGCTACTTCCTGGACACCGGCGGCCTGGACAACATCGAAATCGGCCGGTAGGGAGCCTGGGGAATTGGGGTGCTTTGTCACCCGCTTTGAATTTTGCGTCTCGTTCGCCTGATGAAGACGTTCTCGAACGACCAACATGGGAAACCGCAACACCCGCGGGAGAAGGCATGAATTCCGAAAATGCGCGCCAAGCCGGCGACCAATCCAACTTGAATTTAGCCCACGTCATCGAGGTTCTCCTGCCGCAGGTCGAGAAGATCGAAGCGGGGTTCACGGCCATTCGCGTCACGCTAGACGCCTTGTCCGAGCATTTGGGAGCCGCGCCCGCCGCCGAGCAGCGCGGCGAGCCCACGAACAGAGCTCCGACGGTGGCGTGTCGCCCGGCGGACGAACCGCGTGCCGAGCCGCCCCTTGCCGCGGTTTCGTTGCCGCCGACGGCCAATGCGTTGCCGGCACAGCCGGCCAGTGCCATGCTGCCGCCCATGGCCCAGCCGCTGGCGGCGTCCGCGGCTCCGATCGCAACCGCCGCTCCCGTGGCTGTTCCCGCCGCGGTCCCGCCGCCGGCGCGTGCCGGCTCGATTCCCGCCAGCGGCGGTAGCGGAGGGAACTGGAGTCAAATCATTTTTGGCGACCAATGGAAATCCAATTCCGGCTTGAGTGCGCTCAGCGGCACGTTGTTGTCGGAGGTTTACGCCAACCAGGCCGATGCGATCGGTATGCTCGGCTACTTGCTGGCCTTTCGCGCGGCGGACCAGGAACGCAAACCGAAGCTGCTGAAGGAGCTTGGCGAAGCTTTTTACCAGTGGCAGCCAGACGGCAACCCGCGTCTGCTGGACCCGCTGATTCAGTGGTCCCATGCCTTGCTGGACCAGGCCGGGATCAGCAACCGCATCGAAGTCGTCCAGGCCGGCGACCGCTACGACATGCAGCGGCACAACGCCAAAGAACGCGGCGCCGAGGTTTACGGTGTGGCCGGCTGGGTCGTCCTTCGCGACAACGGCAAGGTCTATACCAAAGCCAACGTGTCTGTGCGTTAGGCGGGCACAGAAAGATACGAGTACCCGTTTCACCCGTCATTCTACCCCCCTGATTCTGCCCCCCGCTTGCAAACCCAACAGTTCCGCTGTCCCTGCCAGATCCTGATGGAAGGAGTGTTTTGACATGACGCAAGTATCCCGACGATCGTTTTTGGCCGCTTCTGCGGCGGCGGCTGCCACCGGAAGCTACCTGCTCGACTCCGCACCGGCTGCCGAAGCCATTGCCGGCTTTGACCAAATCAAGACCGACTATGATCGAACGCAGGAATGGAAACCGTTTAGCGACCGCAAGGTGCGGGTGGGGATCGTCGGCCACGGCGTGTGCCAATTCGGCCTGTCATTTGACCTCCAGAATCATCCCAACGTCGAACTGGTCGCGGTCAGCGATTTGTTTCCGGACCGCTGTGCCGATATGGCCCGCAAGGCGAAATGCGACAAAACGTACCCGTCGCTGGAAGAGATGGTCAAGGACGATTCCATCGAAGCCATCTACTGCGCCACCGACGCTCCGGCTCACGCCAAGCACGCCATCTTGTGCCTGGAGCATGGCAAGCACGTGGCGACCGCGGTGCCGGCCTTTCGAGGCGACATCGAGGACGCCGACCGGCTGTTGGAGTGCTGCAAGAAGAACGCCGGCTTGGTCTACGCGATGTTCGAAACGTCCACGTTCCGTGATGATCTGTACGCGATGGAAAAACTCTTTGCGGCCGATGTTTTTGGCCGGATCATGTATTCCGAAGGCGAGTATTGTCATCCGCATTCTATAGGCACGCCATCCCTGGGATCCTACAAAGACTGGCGGAAGAACGGCTGCCCGATGTGGTATCCCACGCACGCGACGGCCTACTATGTCAGCGTTACGCACAACAGCTTTGTGGACGTCTCGTGCCAGGGGACGCCGTACTTTGACGAATCCCGGCGGGTTCCCAACGCGATTGGCAACATTTTCCGATCCGAAGTCGGCCTGTTCCGCACGGCCGAGGGAGGCATGTCCCGGATGATCATTTGCTCGTCGCAGGGCGAGTATCTCGAAGCCGGGCGCATTCGGGGCGAGTATGCCGGATTCAACAAGACGTTCGCCGGCGATGCGACCGGCAAGAGGCGTTACGACGAGGCGATCAAGAATGGCCTGCAGATCAAGAAATACGCCTTGCCTCCGGGCGTTCAGCCGGGCGGACATGGCGGCTCGCACGGCTACCTTGGCGACGACTTTGTCGATGCCATTCTGCGCGGCCGCAAACCAGCGGTCGATGTGATCGACGCGCTGAATATGACCGTTCCCGGGTATTATGCCCACCTGTCGGCGATGAAAGACGGCGAAACGTTGAAGATCCCGCAGTATTCGTAACCCGGGAAAGGGGCTGATGGGGAGCGGCTCCAGGAGGCCGTCTCCAGGGCCCGCGGTGGGCGTTGTGCATTCGCCCCGTCACGGCAACGTGGCTGCATGGCTCGTAATGGGTCGTGAGGCCGGTGAGTGGCGGGGCCTTTTGACCGGCAGATTCATCGCCACCCGAAGAAACGAATAAAACCGCCATCTCAGGGATTTTCCTCCAAGTCACGCAATCGTTAAAGCCGATCAATCTGCATGGGATCGAGACGAACGCCTGCGGGTGAACCTGATGCTTCAATGGGGTCACGGGGCGGGCGATTCAAAGCCGCTTCGGCTTCGACCTGGAAATCCCCTTCGCGGGTCTGCGCAAGGCCGTTCCTATCTTGATCGACCAGACCCGAAGCCGCGCCGCTTGAGAGAAATTTCTGAACATGAGTACGGTCGACGTCTGTTCCAGCGCCGAGGGGTACACGGACGTGATGGAAGTCCGCGATCCGCAAGCCCTGGAAGAAATCTATGCGTTTCGGGCTCGGGTCTGGCAGGAGGTTGGTGGATTGGCCGCGAATGCCTTTCCTGCTGGAGGCTGGCGGGACGCTTACGATCATGGGGGCCGCCACTGGATCGTGCGTGACGGGCGTGGCCGGTTGGTGGCCGCAGCACGATTGACATTCCACGCGACGCTCGAGGAGGTACCGGAGGCCGAGGAATACCTGCGTTACGGCCTGCGACTGCCGGGGCCGATTGCTGCGCCGGCCCGGGTGGTTGTCTGCCCTGCGGCACAAGGCGCAGGACTGGGACGGCGTCTGCTGGAAGCCCAGGACCAGGCGGCTTGGGAGGCTGGGACGCAGCGGGCCGTGCGTCAAGCTTCGCCCGCCATGGTGCGTCTGTTGCTTCCACGCGGGTGGCGAATCCTGGGACCGGCAACCGTGGATCCTCGCTTTCCGGGCGTTCCCTTTCAAGTCGCCGTGCTCGATCGGGCGGTTGCCAGGAGGGCCGTTGGATGAGTAAGGCCATCCGCATCGCCTTGAAGGGAGCCGCTTGGTATTGGCCCTGTCGTCTAAGCGACAGTCTCATCAACCGTCGGCGAGCCACGGCGGACAAACGAATTCTGATTGTGCGTCACAGTGGCAAGCAACCGTATCGTTTCGGCTATTTTCTGGACTGGATCCAACAGGAGTTTCCGGCGATCCGCGCCAGACTGGAACTGCGGCTACTCCCCTGCCGGATCCGTGATTTCTCGCCCTACGTGCTGCATGTGCCTTGGCTTCAAGACCCGGTTGCGGAGTGGACGCCGCGCGGGTATCGACAGGCGATGGAACTGGCTGCACAGTGCGAGGCGCGGGGAATCCCGGTCCTGAATCCCGTCGACCGGACGGCCCATTCGATCAAGTCGGAGTGTACGCAGCGGATCGCAAGGGCCGGCGTACGGACACCGAGAATCGTTCCGATCGGCGACGTCAAGGGGTTTCGCGAGTCGCTGGGCGGACTGGAATTTCCCCTCTTGATCCGCGAGGATCGGGGGCACGGGCTACCGGCTTACCTGGTCGAAAGCCTCGCCGACTTGGACCGCGTCCCAATAGGCCGCTTTGCTCACCCCATTGCCTCGGAGTACATCGACGTGCGCAGCTCGGATGGGCTGTATCGCAAATACCGCTACCTGGCCGCCGGCAGCGGAGGCGTCACGCGGCACCTGATGATCGGCAGTCATTGGGAGGTGCGGCCCGACAACCGGGTGCGTACCGATTCGATGCGGGCCGAGGAACTGGCCTACCTGGAAGCGCCGGAGCCGAACTACGCCGCCCTGGAGCGTGCGCGTCAGGCATTGGAGTTCGCTGTGGCAGCGTTCGACTACAGCTACGACCGCCAAGGACGCCTGGTGGTCTGGGAAGCCAATCCCTACCCGGATCTGAGCTATCCCAAGCATCCGACCCAGCGGTATACGTTTCCTTACGTCCAGCGGAGTTATGCGGCGATCGTCCGGCTGTACTTGGAAATGGCCGGCTTGCCGGTTCCGCGGAAGCTCGACGAGATGCTGGCGGGCCAGGCGCCGGCGACGTCGCGAGAGGCGGCGTAGAACCCTGCCGAGAAGGTGTAGAAACCACGAACCGACCCCGCACATCACTGCTTTGGCGATCACGAGAATCGAAATCCCAAAGCATGACACTGCACGACCGCTCCGGCTTCCGAGGGCTTGTGCTTGGGAGGTAACGAAGGATGGATCCGCTGATCATCAACGCCGCGATTACCGGGATGGTTCCCATGAAGGCCGACAATCCCCACGTGCCAATTACGCCGCAGGAGATTATCGCCGACGCGCGGCGCTGCCGCGATGCGGGCGCGACGGTCGTGCATCTGCACGCCCGCGCAGCGGACGGCAGCGCCACGTACAAGAAGGAGGTTTACGCCGAGGTCTTTCAGGGCGTGCGTGAGGAGTGTCCGGAGCTACTGATTTCCGGTTCGTGCAGTGGCCGCGTGTACGGCGAGTTCTGGCAGCGAAGCGAGGTGTTGGACTTGCAGCCCGACTTCGGCTCCCTGACGCTCGGCTCGCTGAATTTTCCCAAGCAGCCGTCGGTCAACTCGCCGGAGATGATCCAGCAGCTAGCCCTGGCCATGAAGAGTCGCGGGATCGTGCCGGAACTGGAGATCTTCGATCTGGGGATGGCGGATTACGCTCATTACTTGATCCACAAACAGTTCCTTGCCCCGCCGTTCTATGCGAACCTGTTGCTGGGTTCGTTAGGAACGCTCGGAGCGACGCCGGAGAACCTTTGTATCTTGATTCGCGCCCTGCCGGCCGGGACGATCTGGTCGGTCGCCGGGATCGGCCGGTTTCAGTTTGCGATGAACTCGCTGGCCGTGGTCATGGGCGGGCACGTGCGCGTGGGGTTGGAGGACGCGATCTATGAGGACTGGGAGACGAAACGACTGGCCACCAATCCGGGCCTGGTCGACCGCGTGGTCCGGCTGGCGGAAGCCGCCGGCCGGCGGATTGCCACGGCGGAGGAAACGCGAAGCCTGATCGGTTTCGCTCCCGCAACGACCGCTCCGCTGCGGAAATGTGCGTGAACCGTTGGAGTCGTGAAGCCATGAACATCTCCGTGATCCTCAGCACCTACGACGCGCCGGAGTGGCTCGAGAAAGTCCTCTGGGGGTATACCGTTCAAAGCCACCGCGATTTCGAGATTGTCGTCGCCGACGATGGCTCGACCGGCGAGACGGCTCGGCTCTTGGTTCGGCTCCGCCGGGAAACCCGTCTGGAGATCTGCCACGTCTGGCACGAACACCGGGGGTTTCGCAAATGCACGATTCTGAATCGAGCGATTGTCGAAGCGCGCTCGGATTACCTCGTGTTCACCGATGGCGACTGTATCCCTCATCGAGATTTTCTCGCCCTGCACGCGGCCCTGGCGAAACCGGGAACCATGCTCTCCGGGGGCTGCGTGCGATTGCCGATGGCTGTCAGCCGGAAGATCACGCCGCAGGACGTCGTTGCAGGACGGGCTACCAGCGCCCGCTGGCTGTGGACCCAGGGAATGCCGCTCGCGTGGAGCCTGCGGATGCTCGCCTGCGGACCCACGCTGAGAACTCTGTTGGACGCCGCAACGACCACGCGGGCCACCTTGAATGGCTGCAACTCCTCGGCCTGGGCCGATGATGTGCTGCGAGTCAACGGGTTCGACGAGCGAATGGAGTATGGTGGCCTCGATCGCGAGTTGGGCGAACGTCTGGTCAACGCGGGCGTCCGCCCTCGGCAGATTCGTCACCGCGCCGTGTGCGTGCACTTGGACCACGCCCGTGGTTACAAGCAGGCAGGAGCCCTCGCTCGCAATCTGGCCATCCGCCGCGAGACTCGCCGGACCGGTTCGACCTGGACGCCGTACGGCATCTACCAAGAGTCTCAACAGCTGCCCCTCCGTCGAGCCGCGTGAATCGCTCCGCCTCGCGTTGTCGAGCTGTCCCGCGTTGTCGAGCTGTCCCGCGTGTTCTTCTGCCCCGATGGCTTTTCGCTGGACGGTGCCTGTAAGGATCGGCCAAGAAATAAGTGGCGTAAGCTTCCAGCTGGCGGTTCGCACTACTCGCAAGCTGGAAGCTTACGCCACGTTGAATGCGACAGCAATTGTTTTGCCGATCCTAACTCCTGTTGAAGCATCCAGGCTTTCGCCCGTTCGAGCAGCCTGAAGGCTGGCCCCTAACGAGCGCGCATGGTGTCGCGGAAGGGCGTGAAAAAACCGCTGCCTGGCCCTTGAAGACTTGGATGAACTAAGTTATCCTGCGGGTATGACGATACAGGAATTCGTAATATACCCGAGGGGCCCACGATGCCGTATCGGCACCAGAAAGCGAGGAAAGCAGGAAGATGAATTCGATCACCAACGCATGGGGCATGGGAAAGGCGTCGTTCGCCGCGCTGCTGGTTTTCGCGGCGGTGGTTTATGCCGCCGGTTCGGCGTACGGTCATCAGGTCTGGGTGGAAACCGCTTCCAGCGCCTCGTCCGGTCAGCCGCACCAGGTCCAGGTGTGCTGGGGACACTCCGGAACGAAGGAGAGCGGCCCGGCCTTGGCCGGGCAGCAGGGCAAGCTGACGGTGTGCGTGTCGGGGCCAAACGGTCGCGCGCCGTTGGAACTGGCCGCGGGCAGTGACAGCTTCACCGCCCAATTCACTCCTCAGGCTTCCGGGTGTCACGTCATCGGAGCCGATTTGCAGGTCGGCATCATCGATCGCGAGTTCCACGGCATGCCCGCCAACACGCGGATCGTGATGTACGGCAAAGCCTGTGCGCACGTTGGCGGAAGCTCGATCGAGAAGCCGGCTTCGCTGGGTTTCGATCTGGAGATCATGCCCGTGTCTGCACTCCGCACCGCAAGGCCCGGCGATGCTGTCACGGTCAAGGTACTGCATCGGGGGCGGCCGATCGGCGGCAGAAATGTCCTGGTATCGCTCAAGACTCCCGGGACCTTGCCACCTGTGGAAGACGCCAGGATTCAGACCCAGGAATGGTCCATCGAGGCGACGGCCGATCCGAGTACGGGAGAGGTCACTTTCCCGTTGATCGTCGGCGGCCAGCACATGTTTCTCGTCAAGTACTTTGACGAGACGCCGGGAACGTACGACGGCGACCGGAATGACAGTTCGGCGTTCAGCCACCTCCGCAAAGGCGACAAGTTCGAGCGTACGATGTACGTTTCGACCCTAATATTTCCGGTGCTGGCCAAGTAGTTGTACAACGCTATTTTGGAATGGCACTTGATCTTTACCCCTTTGGGCGAGGAGATTCGGATTCGCCCCGCAAAATGGCGTTGTACAACCAAGATCGCCGTGTGAACCATTTGTCACGGGACGCCGCAGTGTTTCGAGAACCTCTGAAATTTGAGATCTGAGATCTGAGATCTGAGATTTAAGATCTGAGATCTGAGATCTGAGATCTGAGATCTGAGATTTAAGATCTGAGATTTAAGATCTGAGATCTGAGATCTGAGATCTGAGATCTGAGATCTGAGATCTGAGATCTGAGATCTGAGATTTGAGATTTGAGATTTAAGATTTGAGATTTGAACAGGCCGATTCCATGCATCTTCACGAAGCCGTCTTGTCTGGATCGCCGGAGGGGATCGCCGTCTTGTGCGTCGGCGCGGTGGGGACGGCGGCGGGGACCGCGCTCGGACTGCGGAAAATGGACTACGAGCAGGTGCCGCGCGTGGCGATCGTCAGTTCGGCGTTCTTCGTCGTGTCGCTGATCCATGTCCCGCTGGGGGTGACCAGCATTCATCTGGTGCTCAACGGGCTGGTCGGGCTGATTTTGGGCTGGGCGGCGTTCCCGGCGTTGCTGGTCGCTCTGCTGTTGCAGGCCGTGCTGTTCGGACATGGCGGGCTGCTGGCCTTGGGCGTCAACACGCTGGCGATGGGCTTGCCGGCCGTCATCTGTTACTATCTGTTTCATCGCGCCGTGGCATGGCGGCGCGAGGCCCTCGCCTTTCTCGCCGGTTGTGCAGTGGGGGCGGCGGGCATGTTGGGGGCGGCCTTTCTGATGGCGTCGGCACTTTGGATCGCCGGGGAGGCTTTTGAGTTGGCAGCCAAGGCAGTGTTCGGTTTTCACGTGGCGGTCGCGGTGATCGAGGGGCTGGTGACCGGCAGCGTCGTGGCGTTTCTCCGCAAGGTTCGGCCGGAACTGCTGACGTTGATGGTGCCGGAGTTCTTGCCTGCAACGGAGTTCTCTGATGAATGATTTGGCGGGGCGTGACGGCTGCAACCCACGTTGGCATCCAGGCTTGGGCCGATGGGGGACCATCGTGCTGACGCTGTTCGTAAGCGGCGTTTTCCCGGGGGCCACGGCGTGGGCTCACAAGATGGTGGTTTTTGCGACGGTTCAGGGGAAGACGATCCACGGGGATGTTTACTATCAAGACGGCAGTCCCGCACAACGTGTGGCGGTTTCGGTTCTCGGTCCAACCGGCGACACGGTCGGGACGGCGACAACGGACGCCGAAGGGAAGTTCACCTACCCACCTCAATCCCGTTTCCCGCACAAGTTTGTCGTGGACGGGGGATTTGGCCATCGGGCGGAGTACACCGTTCCGGTTGACGAGCTGCCTGCGGATCGGCTTGAAGATCCCGCGGGGAGCCCGCCGTCGGAACCTTCCCAAGGCGGCGGCAGCGAGTTCGCGGAAGCGTCTCGTAGCGACTTGGCCGCGGAGATTCAGGCATTAAACCGGCAGATCATCGCCTTGCGCGAGGATCTGGGAAAATGGAAGACTGCGTTACGGATGCAAGACGTGATGGGCGGTGTCGGTTACATTCTCGGCATCCTCGGAGTATTTTCGTATTTCCTGGCAGGCCGCCGCAGGGAGCGAGCGGCCAGGCAAGGGGCCTGAGTGATGTCCAATGCACTTCATCCATCCAGCGTGCTCGACATCCCCGCATCCGGTCGGCCCGGGTCGTTGCTGGACGGCGTCGATCCACGGGCGCGAGTTGTCGCGATCGTCCTGTTCTCGTTCGTCGTGGCGGCTGTCGGCAACCTGCTGACGTTGAGTGTTGCGCTAGGGCTGGCGGTGGTCGGAGCCGTGGCGACGGGAACAGGCAGGCGGGGGAATCTCAAACGCCTGCTCCCTGTCAACGCATTGGTGTTGATTCTGATCGTCTTTCTGCCTCTCCGTGGTGGCATCGCGTCGCTGACAACGTGGGGGTCCTTTGCGTCGGCCGAGGACGGCTTGCGGTTGGCGCTGGCCATCGCCTTGAAAGCCAATGCGATCGTCCTGGGGGTCGTTGTCCTGCTAGCCGGCTTGGACAGCGTCGCGCTCGGCCACGCCTTGGGACATCTGGGAATGCCGCAAAAGCTGACGCACTTGCTGCTGTTTACGATTCGCTACTTGGACGTGCTGCACCGCGAGTACTTGCGATTGCGCGCGGCGATGAAGGTCCGAGGATTCCGGCCGCGGGTGAACTGGCATACCTACCGGACGATCGGGTACCTGGTCGGGATGCTGCTGGTGCGCAGCTTGGAACGTTCGGAACGTATTGTGGCCGCCATGAAGTGCCGCGGCTTTCGCGGCCGTTTCTACCTGTTGGACCACTTCGCCTTTTCGGCGCGTGACGTAGGGTTTTCTGTGGTTTTCCTGTCGGCCATATCACTGCTGGCCGTACTGGAGTGGTTATGAACGAAGGCTTGATTTCGCTGGACGCCGTCAGCTTTGGCTATGCGCCGGACCGCATGGTACTTGACCGTTGCAGTTTTCGTCTGGAGCGGACGGAGCGCGTGGGGCTGGTCGGCTCCAACGGCAGCGGCAAGTCCACGTTGATGAAGCTGATCGTCGGCATCCTCCGCCCCGCGAGCGGCAAGCTCGAAGTATTCGGCAGCCCCCGGGTGCGAGAAGGCGATTTTCACGAAGTCCGCCGCCGCGTAGGGCTCTTGTTTCAGGATTCCGACGATCAGCTTTTCTGTCCCACGGTGGCCGAAGACGTCGCCTTTGGGCCGCTGAATCTGGGGAAATCGCGAGCCGAAGCTTGGCAGATCGTGACAGAGACGTTGACGGCACTGCGTTTGAGCGGTTTTGAGCGGCGGATTACCCACAAGCTGTCCGGTGGCGAGAAGCGGCTGGTGGCCCTGGCCGCCGTGCTGGCGATGAGTCCCGAAGTGCTGCTGTTGGACGAACCCACCGCCGGACTCGACGACGATGCGGCAGCTCGGGTCGCAGACGTGCTCGGCGAGCTGCCGCAGGCGATGGTAATCGCCTCGCATGACACCAGGCTGCTGGAACGTCTGGCCACCCGGCTGCTGCGGTTCTCCCACGGTCGGTTGGTGGAGGAATCCGAGTTGACGTCGGCAAGCCCGTTCGTCGAAATCATGGTGGCCCCGTCGCCGAGGCAAACTGTTCCAGTGACGCTTCGAGGCTGAAACGCAGGAACATCATCATGTCGCTGCCCTGCTCCAAGCCGCGGACACGTTCGAGAACCCGCTGCATTTCCGCCCGCAGAGACACCGCACGGGGACCGAGCAGCTCGATTGCCCTGGCGGCATGCAGCGCCGCCTCCGGCTCGTCTCCCGCGAGCGCCGCGGCCAATACCGGGAGGCTTTCCTCGGTCTGGCCCTGGTGCGCCAACGCGGCCGCCGCTTCGATGCGCACCACCGGGGACGAGTCCGCCAACCGCTCGCGCAGTGCGGTACGCGCCGAATCCGGGAGCGGACCCGCGGCGCGGAAGCCGACGGCTGCCCAATAGCGAACGCCATCGTCCGCGTCCGTCAGGCGTTTCACCTGCGGTTCCCAGCCTTCGTCGCCGCCGACCCGATTGGCCGCCTCGAGCAACCGATCCAGCGGGTACCGTGTATCATCGCGGGCCAAATCGAACGGCGTCGCCTGCTCGCCGATGCGGTCCCACATCTGCGGTTCGGTGAGGAATCCGGTATCACGGGATGCGGTCAGCCATTTCCACAGTTCGCCGCGCATCGTTTTCAATCGCTCGCGATGCTCGGGCGACGCGGCCAGATTGTGCAGTTGGTGCGGGTCGTCGACCGTATCGTACAGCTCTTCCAAAGCGCGGCGCGGCGCGGCATAGGTGAGTTGATCGGCGTTCAGGCGACCGGCGGCGGCAAGCCGCTTCAGCGATTGCCGAAACGTCGAGCCGTCGGAGTAGCGTTCCGGCGGCATCCACGACAGATGCGGCATAAAGTTGCGGATGTACAGCCAGCGCTGATCGCGTACCGAGCGAGACAGGTCGAACACTTCGTCCACCCGGTCGCGGGCGCCGTAGACAAAGCGGCGCGGCTCGCCGGCCGCGGCGCCGAGAAATGCGCTGCCCTGCATGTGCGGGGGAATCGGCACGCCGCACAGACTGAGCACCGTGGGCGCGAAATCCACAAAGCTCACCAGGCGGTCGCTCGTCCCGCCTGGCGGCGCCGGCGCCAGGTGCCGCCATTTTTCCGGAAAGCGGATGATCAGCGGCACCTGCAGTCCGGAGTCGTGCAGGACCCGCTTTCCGCGAGGCATCCCCATGCCGTGGTCGCCATAGAAAAACACGATGGTGTCCTCGGCCAGGCCATCGGCGTCCAGTTGGCGCAGCCGTTCGGTCACCTCCTGGTCCATGCGGGTGATACAGTCGTGATAACGGGCCCAGGCGCGCCGCGCCTCGGCGGTATCGGGATAGTAGGGGGGCAGATTGGCGGCCGCCGGATCGTGCCGCTGGTCCGGCGACAGTTTGGACCCGATCTCCTTCTCGAATTCTTCGTGCAGCCAGACGCTGGTGCGCGACTGGTGCGTGGTCATGAAATTGAAGACCGCCAAGAACGGCTGGCCCGGCCGCCGTTTGCGCCAGTGGGCGGTGGCCGAACTCTGGTCCCACGCGTCGGCGATAAAGGCATGTTCGTGGCGGAGGTTATAGTCGGTCTTGACATTGTTTGAACAGTAATAGCCCGCCTCGCGCAGCCAGGCGCTAAAACCGCGGACCCCCTGGGGCACGGGAAACTGGGACCGTAATCGTTGCGTGCCCAGCGAGGTCGCATACATGCCGGTGATCAGGCACGAGCGAGCCGGTGAACAGACCGGCGCCGTGGCGAACGCTTGCGTGTAACGGACGCCCGCTTTCGCGAGTGCATCCAAGCCGGGAGTACGGGCGTACGCGTCGCCGTAGCATCCCAGATGCGGGCTCAGATCCTCGGCGGTCAGCCAGAGGATGTTGGGCCTCACGGCCCGGTTCTGCGCCGCGGGTTCTGGGACGGCAGCCGCATCCAAGAAGTCGGGAAAACACAGAACCAACGATAATAGCAGCAACCGATGTGCGACATGGTTCATTTCCGGTCCTTTCTTTGCCTCGGGCGGCCTGGAACAAGGTCAAGTCAGCATCGAGACGGATCCTATTGGAGTACTTCCGGCGCTCTTGTTCAAGAGCCTCGATGCGAATCTCGGTGCGAACCTCGGCGGCGGGATCGACCAGGGTGACCGAGCGGCGACAGAAGACGCCAACCAAACCGCTGGACCTAAACGCCGCTTCGGTCCACCCTATTGTTCTGGCTCCGCTCCGATATTCTGCTCGTGCTCGTGCTCGTGCTCGTGCTCGTGCTCGTGCTCGTGCTCAGCGAAGCGGTGCTCGCGCTCGTCATCGACCAACTCACGGTACTCGGCTTGCGATTCGCCCACGCCGTCGCCCTTCATCGCCATCCGAGTCAGCATCGAGACGATCCGCTGGAGTTTCCCTTTCAGACTCCGACTCGATTCCGCGTCCAAGCCGCCGGAGGCAACGAGAACGTCCTGGATCGCGGCACATTCCAACGCCGAGCCGCGGGCGATATCCAGGAATCTCGCCCGGTCATTCGGACTCCGCTTGCCGTTCCCCTCGGCGACGTTCAACGGAATGGACGGCGCGGCCCACAGCCCTTGATCACGAGCATGACGATGAGGTCCCGACAAGCCCTTGGCGACGCGAAACGACTCGGCCGTGTACTCGACTGCGAGCCGGTAAACGGCGAACCGATCATGATCGAAGATCGGTTCGGTCATCGAAGGGGCCTCTCGATTACGAGCACGAGCACCGCCGCAAGCGGCTGAGCACGAGCACGACCAATTCACTGCCAGAACGACACGGATCACGCGGGCGGCGCGAGTGACCCAACCATCATTGAGGACGCGACCGCCGCCTCGCGTGCATCCGCTGGTTCGGCGGCTCCTTCCCTGAGCCGACCCGGAAAATGGGTCCTGTCACTCTCACAGCGAGGATGTGTGCTCAGTACTTCTCCTTTGAATCGCCGCGGGGCTTAACTCTCGTCCTGTGCTGTTCAACGGCCGCCCTGATGAGGAAAGCTAGCCCGCCGATCACAAGCCCAGCCAATCCATACACGATCCCGTACATGAGGAATAACTCGGCCGACAAATTGGCACGAATCAGAGGAGGCACGCACGCCGCTGCAATCAGCCCCCCGATCATCGGGTAATAGAGCAGCGCGATTCTAGAGTTGGACACCTGGATAACACAAACCAATGCGATACCTATGAAGACCAAAGGGACTACAGCAATACCGAAGAGGATTTGACGC